>Ga0210384_10000770_pt1 | contig 47594 bp, 47 predicted proteins | sample IncBWH2MmetaG_FD_160574 | JGI IMG/M metagenome (GOLD analysis project Ga0210384, IMG submission 160574) | Forest soil microbial communities from Barre Woods Harvard Forest LTER site, Petersham, Massachusetts, United States - Inc-BW-H-2-M | ecosystem: Environmental > Terrestrial > Soil >... | reverse complement strand
TCAGCTGATGCCCAACTTCCTTTCCCACCTGTCCCTGGACGCCTTGCTGGCCGTAGGTCCGGAGCGTGTGACGGTGGTCCGATGATGATCAGCAGCAAGGCCAGGATTGCCGCATGACAGGCTCATGGCCTTGCTGGTTTGTCATACGCCGTGGCGCGGGCCACGCCCCATTCACTTTCCGAGGAGACGGCAAATGGACCTGAACAGCTTTACCGACCAGTGGCAATCGCAGCGCCAGCAACTCTTCAAGTCCGTGCCGCCCGAGGGCCGGACCGTCCGCTATCTGGACAAGGAATTCCTGGTCTACCCCAACACCTTCTGGCCTTTCGCCGACAGCCTGCCGCTGGTCAAGCATTTCCGGGTCGCACCCGGAGACCACGTGCTGGACGTGGGCACCGGCTCTGGCGTCATCGGCATCTTCGCCTGCTATCACGGCGCAGCGCGGGTGGTGGGTGTGGACATCAACCCAGCGGCCATCCAGAGCGCCACCCACAATGTCCAGACACACGGCTTTGCCGGCGTCATGGAAGTGAAGCAGTCCAACTTGTTCGAGGCCTTGGGTGATGAGCGCTTCGACGTCATCACCGCCAACCTGCCGTTCCGGAACAAGCCGGCGCACGACATGGTGGCGATGTCCCAATGGGACACCGATTTCAAGACCAACACCCGCTTCTTCGAAGGCGTGGTCCGGCACCTGAAGCCCCAGGGTCGCATCTATTACGTGCAGTCCAACTTCGGTGAATTCGAAGCCGTGAAACGCCTCGCGCAAGCGGCGGGCCTGCGGACCGCGGAACTGGCCCGCGAAGCCATCGACGACACCCGGCGCCAGGAGTTCTTCGTCTACGAGATGACCCTGGCCTGAAGCGCCGGAGGCTCCTGTCGGATCTTCAAACTCGATGCGTCCGAAGAAGTGTGCGAAACGCTCGTCACCATTGACGCGGAGCACACGCGCCGCTCATCGAGTCATTTTGATCGACGATTGCCGGAAATCGACGCCTGACGCCTTTCGGCGCAGCATGTCCTCCAGAAATTTGCCGAACCCGCTTCTCGCTTCCGGGGTGGCCGCTATGACATGACCGCCGTCATGTTGCAGGATGAGCGGGTGCTTGAAGACGGCGGCGAGCGCGTGCGAGAGCGGAGCGGGGACGATGCCGTCCCCGAGTCCGATGATGTGCGCCGAGGGCATGTCGTAGCAGCTCCGGTTTGCGTACTGCAAGGCGAGCACCGGATCGGCGCCGAGAAATCCTCCAACCATGACCGCGAAGTCGAATGCAAGCGGCTTGGCTTCTGTCGGGTTGCCGTCGGGTGAGCGCTATCCCACCAGGAGCGAGGTCAGCGAAGCCCCCTGGCTGAAGCCGCAGACGCCGTCGAACGGTCCGTGCGCCGCGAACGTCTCCGCAATGGACTCGAAAGTTCGTTCCCAGCCTTCATACCGCTTGCGGGTTGGGCCCACGCCGGCGTCCCTCGATGTCGCGATACTCCTGGCGTGCCACCAGCCGAAGTCGCCCGAAGCGAGCGACGGCGCGTCCAGGTAGACGAACTCGGCGAGCGCTTGCGTGCCTTCGATCAGCGACGACATCTGCCGACGCAAGATGTCGCCGCTGCCGTGATAGCCGTGCAGGCAGAGGATTCTCAGCTTGTCCATCTCTATCGGGCGAACTTGACGGTGAGGGTGGCCTTGCCCAGCAGTCCTTTTCCGATGCCCTTGTTGAAGATGAACGAGTAGAGCGCGGCCGTGCCGCTCTTGGGAATGCCGGCTGCTGCCTGCACGTCCTCGACGCCCAGCGCATACACGGTGAAGGTGTAGCGATGCGGCTTGTCGCCGACGGGAGGGCACGGGCCGCCGTAGTTCCCGTTGCCTCCGGTCGCACCGGTGTCGAAGAAGTCGTTGTTGCCGCCGAACGCCGGAGCGGGTGGGGCGGTCGCCGAATTGCCAGCACCTTGGGCGAGCCCGGTCGCGGTCGCCGGGATGTTGTAGACGGCCCAGTGCCACAGGCCGCTGCCGGTCGGCGCATCCAGGTCGTTCAATTGCACCGAGAACGATTTCGTTCCCGCGGGGACGTTGGTCCAGGTCAGCGCCGGCGACACGTTGCCGCCGGTGCAGCCGAAGCCGTTCAAGACGAACTTCGAATCGAAAGTGCCGTTGGCCAGGTCAGGGCTGGTGAGCGTGAACTTGGTCGTGTCCGCAAGCGCGAGACTGGGCCATCCGCCCAATGTGAGCAGTCCGACCACCAGGGCTGAAACGCAGGTGTTCTTGCTGAACCGCATCGATTGAATCTTCACGTGGTGCTCCTATAAAGCGTGAAGCTTCATCTTAGGAATGCGGACAACCTGGAAACAGCCTTCGCGTGCCACAGCACCATTGCGTGCTGCGCACGAATGGTTGCGGCATCAGCGTCAGACCGACGGTGTTCGGACAATCATTTCCTGCGCTGCGCCGTGGCGCCGCTTCACGAAATCGATGAACGCCCGCACACGGTTCGGTACGTAGGAGCGCGAGGTGTGGAGCAGCCAGATCGAGTTGTCGAAGTCGGTCGGCGTCGCTTCGCGTCCCGGAAACAGGTCGATCAGGCGGCCAGCAGCCAGGTCCGGGCCGACGAGCCAGTCGGGGAGCAGGGCCGGCCCCATGCCGTCGAGCGAGGCGCGGTGTAGGCCGAGTGAGTTGGACAGGATCAAGCGTCCTGCGACATCCACGACCTCGACCGCACCGGTCGGACCGCGAAACTTCCATTGCGTTCGGTACCCCGGCAGCGGACATCGAATGCAATCGTGCGCCGCGAGGTCGGCCGGCGTGCGTGGCGCGCCGTGCTTCTTGAGATACACGGGGCTGGCGCACACGTGATAGCGAATCCGTGCGAGCCGCGTGCCCACCAAGGAGCTGTCGACGACCTGGCGCAGTCGCAGTGCCACATCGACCCGTTGCGCGACGAGATCGACGACGGCGTCCGTCAACAACAGGTCGATCTGCAGTCCGGGATAGGCCTCGCACAAGGCCGGAAGCATCGGGATGATCACGGTGTTGCCGTACGTCGTGGATGTCGTGACGCGGACGACCCCCTCGGGTTGCCCGGCGAGGTCGCGCGCCTCGTCGCAGGCACGCTGCAGATCCTTCAACAAGGTGCACACGCTGTCATGGTATGAAGCGCCGGCCTCCGTCAACGCGAGGCGGCGCGTCGTCCGCTCCAGCAGGCGGATGCCGAGATCCTTCTCGAGCGCCGCGATCGATCGCGTGACGACGGATGGATCCGTCTCGAGCTGCCGGGCGGCGGACGCGAAGCTGCCGAGTCGAACGACTTCGACGAAAGTTCTGAGTTGTTCAGTGTCCACGACGGTGCTCGACAGGTTGAGGGGGAGCGCGTGGAGCCGTGCGAGCGCCCCATCGATCTTGCGTTCCGAAGACGAATTCTCCACCGAGGGTATTGATTTGTCGAGACGATCAGTCTAATAATCAGGCCATGAGTGATGAACTTGTCCTTCAGCGCAAGCGGGGCCGTCCGCCCAAGAGCGATGGCGACTACCGCGAGACCCGCGAGGCGCTGTGCCGCGCGGGCGTCGCTGCGCTTACAGCGAAGGGCTTTTCGGCGACCGGAATCGACGAGATCCTCAAGTCCGTCGGCGTGCCCAAGGGGTCGTTCTATCATTTCTTCGCCAGCAAGGAAGCCTTTGGTTCCGAGCTGATCGAACGCTATGCGGGCTACTTCGCAGCCAAGCTGGATCGCCATTTCCTGGACGAGAAGATGTCTCCGCTGGCGCGAATCGAGGCCTTCTGCGCGGACGCCGAACGCGGCATGCGGCGCTTCGGCTTCGAGCGCGGATGCCTGGTGGGCAACCTGGGCCAGGAGATGGGCGCGCTGCCCGAGGCCTATCGGGCACAGCTCACGGCCGTTCTTGTCGACTGGCAGAACCGGATGGCCCGATGCCTCGAAGAGGCGAAATCGTTCGGTGAGATTTCTGCGGACACCGATTGCCGTCGCTGGGCGACATTCTTCTGGATTGGTTGGGAGGGCGCAGTGCTTCGAGCCAAGCTTGAGCGCAAGGCGGCCCCGCTTCGCGTGTTCGCGGAATTGTTTCGCGCAGGTCTGCGCACCTAGCTTTTTTTTGCCGTCCGCTAGACGATTGGTCTATTAATGAAGACTCTCGCGAATCCTCTCATCCTGGAAGGCTGCGATGACTGAGTCCGACACCTTTGACTACGTCGTGGTCGGCGGCGGGACGGCGGGTTGTCTGCTGGCCAATCGACTGAGCGCCGTCGCCGACCGGCGAGTCTTGCTGCTGGAGGCGGGCGGCCCGGACAACTACGCGTGGATCCACATCCCCGTCGGGTACCTCTACTGCATCGACAACCCGCGCACGGACTGGCGCTTCCGCACCGAGGCATCGAAGGGCCTGAATGGCCGCTCGTTGCTGTACCCACGCGGCAAAACGCTGGGCGGCTGCTCCAGCATCAACGGCATGATCTATATGCGGGGCCAGGCGCGCGACTACGATCACTGGGCCGCGGCAACCGGTGACGATGCGTGGTCCTGGGAGAGTTGCCTTGCCGACTTTCGTGCCCACGAAGACCACTACCGCCTGGATCCTTCGGAGCGTGCGGGCCTGGACGAACGTCAACCCGGGTTCCAGTCCCTGCATGGCAACGGCGGAGAGTGGCGCGTCGAAAGGCAGCGACTTCGCTGGGATGTCCTCGACGCATTCGCCCAGGCCGCGCAGCAGGCCGGTATTCCGGCAACGGATGACTTCAACGGCGGCGACAACCGCGGCGTCAGCTACTTCGAGGTGAACCAGCGCGCCGGCTGGCGCTGGAATGCCTCGAAGGCCTTTCTCCGTCCCATCCGCAAGAGCCGGCCCAACCTCAGCATCTGGACCGGTGCGCAAGCCTGTCGCCTGATCTTCGACAAGGACGCCGGCGGGCCGCCGGTGTGTCGCGGCGTCGAGGTCGTTCACGAGGGCCAACGTCGCATCGTTCGCGCCAGCCGCGAAGTGGTGCTCAGCGCCGGCGCGATCGGCACGCCTCAGTTGCTGCAGCTCTCGGGCATCGGCGACCCGGAGCTGCTTCGCAGCCATCAGATCCCCATGGTCCGCGCCTCGCCGGGCGTCGGTGCCAACCTGCAGGATCACCTGCAGATCCGCTCGGTCTACAAGGTCAGGAACGCCGCGACGCTGAACACGCAGGTCGCGAGCCTGTGGGGCAAGGCGAAGATCGCGCTGGAGTATGCGCTCAAGCGCACCGGGCCCATGAGCATGGCGCCGTCGCAACTCGGGATCTTCACGAGCAGCGATGCCGAGCACCGGCACCCCAATCTCCAGTACCACGTGCAGCCCCTGAGCCTCGAGGCGTTCGGGCAGCCGCTGCACGCCTTCCCGGCCATCACCGCCAGCGTCTGCAACCTCAATCCCGGCAGCCAGGGAACGGTGCGCATCGCGAGTGCCCGTTTCGAGGACGCCCCGCGGATCGCGCCCGACTACCTGAGCACGGAGGACGACCGCAGAGTCGCCGCGGATTCGCTTCGGCTGACCCGGCGAATCGCCTCCCAGCCTGCCATGGCCAGGTACGCGCCCGAGGAGTTCAAGCCGGGCATCCAATACCAGACCGACGAGGAGCTCGCCGCATTGGCCGGCGACATCGGCACGACGATCTTCCACCCGGTCGGCACGGCTCGAATGGGCAACGCTTCCGACCCGGGTGCCGTCGTGGACAGCCACCTTCGCGTGCGCGGCGTGCGCGGACTGCGCGTGGTCGACGCGAGCGTCATGCCGACCATCACGAGCGGCAACACGAACAGTCCGACCCTGATGATCGCCGAGAAGGCCGCGCGGTGGATTCTCTCCAATTCATAGACAAGGGGACACCCATGGATCCAGTGCCTGACCGGCCGCTCAAGAAAGGGCCTCTCGATGGCGTCACCGTGCTGGACTTCTCGCGCGTCCTGGCCGGGCCCTACTGCACGATGGTGCTGGCGGACCTGGGCGCGCGCGTCATCAAGATCGAGAAGATCGGAACGGGCGACGACACGCGCGCGTTCGGCCCGTTCGTGGACCGGGAGTCCGCGTACTTCATGTGCTTCAACCGCGGCAAGGAAAGCATCGCGCTGGACCTCAAGAGCCCGCGCGACCGGGACCTGCTCGAGCGCCTGTTTGAAGAAGCCGACGTCGTCGTCGAGAACTTCCGGCCCGGCGTCATGGACCGGCTCGGCTACGGTGCCGATCGTCTCGCGCGCACGCACCCGCACCTTGTCTACGCGTCGATCTCCGGGTTCGGCCATACCGGTCCGTTCAGCGACCTGCCGGGCTATGACATGGTCGTGCAAGCGATGGGCGGCGTGATGAGCCTCACCGGTTGGCCCGATTCGCCGCCCGCCCGTGTCGGGACGAGCTTCGGCGATCTCAGCGCCGCGCTCTTCGCGGCGATCGGCATCGTCTCGTCGCTCTACAGGCGCACCTTCGACGCACAGGGAACGCGCGTGGACATCGGCATGCTCGACTGCCAGGCGGCGCTGATGGAGACCGCGCTGGCCCGCTTCGATGTCGAAGGCAAGGTGCCGACCCGTACCGGCGACTCCCATCCATCGCTGGCGCCCTTTGAAAGCTTCGCAGCGGTGGATGGACGCTTCGTCATCGCCGCGGGAAACGACCAGTTGTTCATGCTGATGGCGAACGCGCTCGGCTCGCCGCGACTCGCGCTGGACGTGCAATTCATCAGCAACGATCTCCGGTGCCGGAATCGCCCCGCGTTGGTCAAGGCGGTCGAGGCCATCACGACGACGGCGCCGATCGACCATTGGCTCGAACTGCTCAATGCGGCGGGTGTTCCTTGCGCGCCGATCAACTCCATCGACCGGCTCTTCGAACATCCTCAACTCCTGGCGCGCAACATGATCGTCCAGGTGCGCGGGGCGTCGAACAAGGCCGTGCGGACCGCGGGGAATCCGATCAAGCTCGGCTCGTTCCCCGACATCGACGTGAACACGCCCATGCGCGCGCCTGCGCTGGACGAGCATCGCGAGCGGATCCTCGCGGAGCTGATGTCTGCCACCGGCGCCTACGCGCCGGGCGAGGCGCGGGACGGCGCCGTGGCCGAACGTCTCGATCCGCGAGCCGAATCACGGCTCATCTGAGTCCCACCCCAAACTACAGGACACCGACATCATGGCCTCACGTGCAAAGCTGGATCAAGACCCGTCGATCACGACATCCCAGGACACTTCGGCGCCGGACCCCGTTGCGCCGGAACAGAGGAGCTTCCCCACCTTCGAGACGATTCTCGTCGAGCGGCGCGAACGCGTGGGCCTGATCACCCTGAGTCGAGCGAAGAGCTTGAACGCCCTCAATGTCAGGCTCTCGCAAGAAGTCGTCCGTGCGCTGCAGGACTTTGACGCGGACGACAACGTCGGCGCGATCGTCATCGCCGGCAGCCCACGCGCCTTCGCTGCCGGTGCGGACATCTCCGAGATGGCGGACAAGTCGTTTGTCGAGCTGCAGTCCCGCGATCTCTTCGCGGCCTGGGATGACGCGCGATCGATTGGCAAGCCCATCATCGCGGCGGTCAGCGGATACGCACTCGGAGGAGGCTGTGAACTGGCGATGATGTGCGATTTCATCATCGCCTCCGAAGACGCTCAATTCGGCCAGCCCGAGATCAAGCTCGGCATTCTTCCAGGCATTGGTGGATCGCAACGCCTGACGCGGTCCGTGGGAAAGGCCTTGGCCATGGATCTGGTGTTGACGGGGCGAAGCATCAACGCGATCGAAGCCAAGGCCGCCGGCCTGGTCGCGCGCGTTGTGCCGGCGGCCGAACTGCTGCAGACGGCCCTGGAGGCGGCGCACACCATTGCGGGATACAACGCTCCGGCGGTGCGAGCCGCCAAGGAGGCTGTCAATCGCGCGCAAGAGGTGAGCCTGGCGGAAGGCCTCTTGCATGAGCGACGTCTCTTCCAGGCCATGTTCGCCACGGATGGCCAGAAGGAGGGGATGCACGCGTTCCTTGCCAAGCGAGCACCGGTGTTCCGCCATCGATGACTGCGAGCACGACGCTCCCCGCAAGCGTGACTCAGACGTGCGGCGTTGGCAGCCACACCTCGACGCGCGGAACGAACGTCCGCCATACGGCAGCCAGTCGTCGTGCGTTGAGCCAGCGCGCAGCCAGTGGTGGGCGTGACGATCTGACCGCAGCCGCGTGGCACTCAACGAAGCGGTCGACTGGCACCAAAAGTCGCTTGTCATTTGACCTTGGCCAAACGGCTCACAGTGACAAGCGACTTTCTGCGCCAGTCGCGAGAGAGGCCTTCGCCAGGCGCCGCAGGCGGGCGTCCGTGGGGATATAACTGCGCATAATGTGCGTTATGTCAATTCAAAGAGCGAACAAGAACGAACAAGCAACCCAGGCCCGCCACGGTCAATGGGATGTACAGCAAAACGAAGCCCGACTACCCTGCCTCCAGGGAGAAGCCATGGACAAGGAGTCTTCAGAGCCGGGCGTCGCGCCGAGTCGCCGGCATGTCGGGGGCGCTGGCAGGCGCGCCGACATCATCGCGGGATCCTGCCTCGGATTGCTGCTCGGCATATCGATGGGGCTGAGCACATCGCCCGTCATCGGCGTGGTCGTGACGGGCCTGGTGGCGATCCTCGGGGCCTTTTTCGGCCTCGCCGAGAAGGACGATCGCCCGTTCTCCGCGGCCGCCGCGCGGCGGCTCACCGCTTTCGCGCTCGTGGCGTCCCTGTCCGCCCTCGGATCGGTCTGGCTCAGGACGCACGGCACGCTCGGGCCGACCGTCCAGGAGCACAGGAAGATGCTCGCGGAGATGCACGTGCCGGACGACCAGCAGGCCGCCCTGCTCGTCCAGTTGCACTGGGGCCTGGTGATGTCCGCGCCGGCCAAGGACGAGTCCCGTCCCGACCATGCCGATTCGTCGAAGGCCGAGCGGGAAACGCGTGTGGCCGTCGCGACCGGGCCGACCTTCTCCGGATTCTTCGAGGATCGATCCAGCCTGTGCGGTGAATACGCCCGGTTGAAGGCACAGGGTGCCGCCGCGGCGGACTATCGACTGCTCTTCGACAGCAACGCCAAGGCCTACCGGTCGGTCGCCGCCCTGAGCCAGGCGTTCGCCGAGTTGCCGGAGAACAAGCGCCAGCAAGCCTATGAATCGGCGTACGACACGCTGTGCAGGCAGCCCTCATGACGGGCGTCATCCTTCGCGGTGCCGCGTGCGCCCTGCTCGCGATTTCGGGCCTGGGCGGCGCCACGGCCTGGGCTGGTCCGAGCTCGCTGCCGCTGGCCGTCCGCCAGCAGGCCCTGCGCTCGACGGTCTACATCAGCGCCACGGGCTGCGCGGACGGAACTACTCGCAGCGGCACCGGTTTCGCCCTGAGCACGGCCGGACGGATCGTGACGGCCCACCATGTCGTCGGCGGCTGCAGCGCGATCATCGTCCGGTACGAGGAGACGGCGACGGCCGGAAGTTCCTCGAGCCACGCGGCGACCATCAGGCGCGTCCTGCCGAGGGGGGACCTCGCACTGCTGGAGGTACCCGATCCGCCGGCCATCCCCGCGCTGAGGCTGGCGCCGCCTCCTCCGGACAAGGACGGCACGTTCTCGGGACTGGGCTACCAGAACGCGCAGATGTCGGGCAGCGACCTGACCGTGACGTTCGCGAGCGGCAAGTCCCAGCTGAAGAACATCCTGACGCCTGCCCTGCTGGTCGAACTCCAAGGCATCGGCAGCCCCGTGGACGTCGAGCAGACGGTGCTCCGCTTCAACGCGCCGCTCGAGCCCGGCATGTCCGGCGGACCGATCATCGACGGCCACGGCGAGGTCATCGGCATCGTCGCCGGCGGCCTGAAGGCGGGCGCGGCCCCTGCCAGCTGGGGCTGGCCGTCGGAGTGGGTCAACCAGCTCCTCGCGTCCGCCGCGCCCGTGAATGCCCCGGTGAACCTGTCGGAGTCCTATTTCACGCTGAGCGATCTGGAACGGGCTCACGCCGACACCGTGTCCAACCGCCGCATCCAGTGTGGCGATCTCTCGTTTCGGGACGTGGGCGTGCGCAATTTCGACGAGGTCGCGCGCGGAGCGGACGACTTCGCCCGTGTCCAGTACCTGGCCGGCCTGTCGAGACTGGATCCGCAGGAACTGAGCGCGCTCCGTTTCCATGTCTGGCGGCATGAGGGCAGCGGCGCCACGGCCCTGGTTCCCGAAGGCTACGAGCTCGCGCGCGTCGCCGGCGTCTGCGTCGCGCGGTCCGATGACGGCACCTTCGAGCAGGTCTTCTGGGGCCATGCGGCGACCTATCCCAACGAGATCCAGGCGGCGGCGGTGCAATTCGAACGCCAGGTCATGCTGCCGCGCGTGCCGAACTTCGGCTTCAACGTCGACCCTCAACTGACCACCTTCATGCCGAACGGGATACCAGGTCCGCAGTATCGCGACAACGGCCTGGTCTTCACGCGCAAGGGAAACGTCAGCCCGAAGCAGCCCTGGTCGGGGCCGTCCACGCCGCTCACGCATTCCTTCGAGACGCTGATCGCCCGCGGGGGCACCTTCCTGGGCGCCGGAACGATCAACCACACGGAGGATCCGATGCTCCAGTCCTGCCTGATGGGCGGCGGCTTGCGGGAGGATCGCTGTCGGCAGGCGCGCGAGCACCTCAAGGTCTGGACGCACTTCATCATGGCGACGCAGCTGTCCACCTACCCTGCGTACTGATTCAGCGGTAATCCTTGACGACCTCGAACAAGGGGCCCAGGTGCCGCTCGTAGTGCCTCCACCGCGCCACCGACGTCCTGTAGATCGGCCGCCGCACCTGCGCCACGCTGGCCGTGCGGACCACGCGGCGGTTGTCGTGGAACCCGAGGCAGCGGTCGTCCCAGGGCACGCCGAGGTACTCGACGAGCCGGCGTGCCTGGTTCTCGAAGTCCGACACCATGGTCTCGTAGGACACGTCCAGGATGCGGCCGGACGGCAGCGCGGCGTGCCAGTGGCGCATGATCTGGTGGTAGCTGACCCAGTAGCGCGCCACCGCGCCCAGGTCGTAGGTGTAGCCCAGGTTGTCGCCGGCGAACAGGCGCGAGAAGCACGAGAAGCACGAGTCCATCGGGTCGCGCATCGAATGCACGATGCGCGCGCCGGGCAGCATCAGGTGGATCAGCCCGAGGTGCATGAAGTTGTCGGGCAGCTTGTCCACCACGTGGGTGGCGTCCGGCGCCAGTGCGCGCAGGCGCTCGATGTAGCGGCGGCCCAGCGCAGCGAGTTTCTCGTCCGGCCATGCCGCCAGCGATTCCGGGAAACGGAAACCAGGGTCGGCGGCCTCGTCGCACGCCGACTGCAGCGTCTCTCCGAGCCAGGTGATCTCGCCCGCGCCGTGCACGTGCGGCAGCGTGGCCAGCACCTGTTCCAGCAGCGAGGTGCCCGAGCGCGGCATGCCCACGATGAACACGGGCGTCGGGCCGTCGGCGGACGGCGCCACGGACCGCGCCAGCCGCTCGCGCGGAAACGTCCCGACGATGCGGCGCTGCAGGGCCAGGTGCGCGGCCTCGTCCCAGGCAGTGACCGCGTGCTTGGCGCGGTTGCCCTCGGCGTAGGCGGCGAACGACTCGTCGTGGCGGCCGGCGTCCTCCAGCATCTTGCCCACCGTGAACCAGTAGCGCACCCGGCCGTCCTCGGGCAGCGCTGGCAGGCGGTGCTGCTGCGACAACAACTGCTCGATCTGCGGGTCGCCGGGCCGGTAGGTCTTGAACTGCGCGAGGTTGCAGTGCGCCTCTATCTGCGTCGGCCGCAGCTCGAGGACGCGTTCGAACGCGGCGCGCGCCTCGTCGACGAAGCCTTGCGTGCGCAGGCTGCTGCCCAGGTTGTTCAGCGCCTCCACGTAGTCGGGCCGGTGCGTCAGCGCCCGGCGGTACTCGGCGATGGCGCGCTCGGCCTCGCCGCGTTCCTGCAGCAGCACGCCGAGGTTGAAATGGGCCACGGCGAACCCGGGCCTCAGCTCGATGGCGCGCGCGAGATGCGCTTCGGCCTCGAGCAGGCGCCCGAGGCGGCGCAGGCAGTTGCCGAGGTTGGCGTGGGCGTCCGCCAGGCCGGGATCCGCGGCCAGCGCGGCGCGGTAGGCCTTCTCGGCGTCGGCGTGGCGTTGCAGGGCCTCCTGCGCCACGCCCAGCGCGTTGGGCAGCGTCGCGTCGCCGGGCATCAGCGCCACCGCCGCCCGCAGCGGGCCCTCGGCCTCGGCATGCCGGTGCATCGCCACCAGCAGCAGCCCCAGGTTGGCCTGCGCGGCCGCGAATCCGGGTCGCAGCGCCACCGCGTCGCGGAACCGCGCGACGGCCTCGTCGCCGGCGCCCCGCCCCGCCGCGGCGATGCCTTGCTGGAGGAGTCGCGCGGGCTCGTCGGCGGTGTCGGATGAGGGCGATGTCATCACGGCAGTTTGCCATCGCGCCCGGGCGCGGCCGCCGCGCGGGCTACCGCGTTCCGGGTAGCTGGCTGAGGGCTGGCTGACGTTCGCGAGTCAGCGCACCACCAGCGTCTGGATCGCGTGCGCGGGAATCGACACGCCCGCCTCGTCCTTGCCGAGGAAGAAGCGATAGTCCACCGGCTTGTCGGTGGCGTTCATCACCACCGTGGCCACCGAGCCGTCGGGATTCGCGAACGCGGTGGTCTGCAGGCCGCTGCGGCTGCTGGCGGCCGAGACGCGGTGCGCGCCGGGCCGGATGAACTTCGAGAAGTGGCCCAGGTACCAGAAGCTGGGCGTGAAGGTGAGCTCGCCCGTGCGGGTGTCCGCGTGCACGGGCGCGAAGCAGAAGTTGCCGACGTGGTTGGGGCCGCCCTCCTCGTCCAGCAGGATGTTCCAGTCGGTCCAGCCCTCGGCGCCGTTGTTGAAGTCGTTGATCAGTGCGGTGCCGTAGCGCTCGGCGTTGGCGAACGACTGCAGCCGCGCGGGGTCGAAGCCCTCGACGGTGGCCTCGGTCAGCAGCAGGTGCTTGCCGGGGTACGCCTGGTGCACCACGCCCACGTTGGCGAACATCGGCGCGCCGCCGGCCCAGGTCTCGTACCAGTGGAAGCCCATGCCCCAGGCGTAGCGCGACGCGTCGGGGTCGTCGAAGATCACGTGCGCCCGCTGCGTCATCAGGTCGCGGTTGTGGTCCCACACGATGATCTTGCGGTCGCCCAGTCCCGCGCGGGCCATCACCGGGCCCAGGTGGTTCTTGAGGAAGTCGCGCTCGTCCTCGGCGCTGAAGATCATCGACTCCCAGCGCTGCCTGGCCATCGGCTCGTTCTGCACCGTGATGCCCCACACGGGAATGCCTTCCTGCTCGTACGCGCGGATGAATCGCGTGAAGTAGGCCGCCCAGGCGTCGGCGAACTCGGGCTTGAGCGTGCCGCCCTGCAGCATGCTGGCGTTGCTCTTCATGAACGCGGGCGCGCTCCACGGGCTCGCGAACAGCGTGAGGTGGCCGCCGGCCGCCGCGATCGCGCGCCTGATCAGCGGGATGCGGAACTCGCGGTCGTGCGCCACCGAGAAGGTGGCCAGCGTCGCGTCGCCTTCCGCGACGTAGGTGTAGCTGGCGCTGCTGAAGTCGGAGCTGTGGATCGTGGTGCGCGTCAGCGTGTAGCCGATGCCGTCCTTCGGGTCGTAGTAGGCGCGCAGCAGGCGCTCCTGTTGCCCGGGCGACAGCCTGGCGAACACCTCGGCGCTGGCGTCGGTGATCGCGCCGCCGATGCCCAGCAGCGTCTGGAACGTCTTGCCCGGATCGACGAAGACGGAGATGTCGCCCTCCGGCGGCTGCCGGCCGTGCACGAACGGCGCGCTGGCGGTGAGCGCGAGGCGGTCGGCGCTGCCGGACGCGGTGGTGTGGATCTCCAGCGTGGCGCCGGTGGCGGGCGCCTGGGCCAGGCCGATCGCGGCGGCGACGGCGACGGGAAGGACGGGGTTCATGGCGTCTATGTTACCGCCGTTTTGAAAGCGGTTTCATGATCCATCGTCGACAAAGTTCTCGAAAGATCGTAAGGATCCGCGACACCCCGCGACAGACGGAGGTGCCACACATCGGCGCGCTTCAAACCACTCAAGGAGTACCTCATGGACAAGCAAGTCTTCATCCGTTCCGCCCTCGCCTCCGTCCTCGCGCTCGGCGCCATCACGGCAGCCCACTCGGCCCCGGTCGCCGCCGATCCGTCCAAGGAAAAGTGCTTCGGCATCGCCAAGGCCGGCGCCAACGACTGCGCCAGCGCCACCGGCTCGCACTCGTGCGCCGGCACCGCCACCAAGGACAACGACAAGGGCGACTGGAAGTACGTCGAGAAGGGCACCTGCGACAAGATGGGCGGCTCGACGATGGCGCCGAAGAAGTAATCTCCAGGCTCCCCACGACGAAGGCCGGAACGATGACCGCCGCGACTCCCCCTCTCCAAGGCACCGGCATCGGCCTTCGCCAACCGCACTACCGCGAGGTCTTCGAGCGACGGCCGGCGCTGGCCTTCCTCGAAGTCCACAGCGAGAACTTCTTCCTCGAGGGCGGCGCCTCGATGCACGCGCTGGAGCGCGCCCGCGCCGCGTACCCGATCAGCCTGCACGGCGTCGGCCTGTCGCTCGGCTCGGCCGACCGGCTGGCCGAAGAACACCTGGCCAAGCTGAAGCGTCTGGTCGAGCGCGTGGAGCCGGCGCTCGTCTCCGAGCACCTCAGCTGGGGCGCGGTCGGCGGCGTGCACTTCAACGACCTGCTGCCCCTGCCCCACACCAGCGAGACGCTGGCGCTGCTGGCCAATCGCGTCGACCACGTGCAGGCGACGCTCAAGCGCCGCATCCTCGTCGAGAACCTGTCGGCCTACGTCGAGTTCCGCGACAGCGACATGACCGAGACGGCCTTTCTCGCGGAGCTCGCGCGCCGCACCGGCTGCGGCCTGCTGCTGGACATCAACAACCTCTACGTCAACGCCGCGAACTTCGGCTTCGACCCCGTCGAACGGCTGGCCGAACTGGACGGTGCCACCGTCGGCCAGATCCACCTGGCCGGCCACGCCGTGGTGGACGACTGCCTCGTCGACACCCACGGCAGCGTCGTCTGCGACCCGGTCTGGGATCTCTACGCGCACGCCTGCGCGCGCTTCGGCGCGAAGCCGACGCTCATCGAGTGGGACACCGACCTGCCCGCCCTCGATGTGCTGCTGTCGCAGGCGGCCCGGGCGAGCGCGATCGCGCGGCGCGAGGTGGCCCATGCCTGAACTGCTGCGCCTGCAGTCCGACTTCGCGGCGGCGCTGCGCCAGCGCGACCAGTCCGGCAACATGCAACGCTGGCTCGCCGGCGACGCCGGCCTGGCCGACCGCCGCCTGGCCATCTACCGCGGCAACATGGTGGCAGCCGCCGACAAGGCCCTGTCGGCCGCCTACCCGGTGATCCGCCAGGTGGTGGGCGACGAGTTCTTCCACGGCCTGGCGCGCGAGTACCAGCGCGGCACGCCATCGGCCAGCGGCGACCTGAACGACTTCGGCGCGGCGTTCGATGCGTTCCTCGCGCGCTTCGAGCACGTGCAGTCCATGCCCTGGCTGCCCGACCTGGCGCGCCTCGAATGGGCCGCGCACCGGGCCTACGGCGCGGCCGACGCGCCCGACTGGGACGCCGCCACGCTCGGCGCGGTCGATCCCGAACAGCAGTCCGCGATCCGCTTCCAGTGGTCGCCCGGGCTGGCCGTGATCGAGTCGCCGTATCCGATCGTGCGCGTCTGGACGATCCACCAGCCGGGCTACGCGGGCGAGTTCAGCGTCGACTGGGACGTGCCCGAGACCGCGCTCGTCGCGCGCGACGGCTTCGTGGTGCGCGTCACCGGGTGCGGCCCGGCCGACGCGGCCTTCCTGGCCGCCTCGCTGGCCGGCCAGCCGCTGGGCGACGCCGCCGAGTCCGCGCTGCGACTGCACCCCGATTTCGACCTCGGCGCCCTCCTCGCCCGCGCGATCCCCGCGCGGCTGGCGTGCGGCTTCACCCTTTGATGGACATCATGATCCGAACCCTGATCCAGCGCGCCCTCGTCGTCACCGGCCTGGTCGACCGCCTCCAGCCCGTCGGCCTGCTCGCGCTGCGGCTGTACGTTTCCTCGGTGTTCTTCCGCTCCGGCCTCGTGAAGATCTCCGACTGGGGCGCCACGCTGGCGCTGTTCCACGACGAGTACCACGTGCCGCTGCTGCCGCCCGGCGTGGCCGCCTGCGTGGGCGCGTTCGGCGAGCTCGCGTTCCCCGTGCTCATCACGCTGGGCCTGATGGGCCGATTCGGCGCGGCCGGCCTGTTCGTGGTCAACGCGATGGCGGTGATCTCGTACCCGCAGCTGTTCGGCTTCGATTGCCCGGCCGGCCTGCACATGCACTTCTTCTGGGGGGCCATCCTGCTGGCGCTGGCCGTGTTCGGCCCGGGCGGGCTGTCGCTGGACGCGCTGGTCCTGCGCCGGATGGGCCTCGGCGGCCCGCGAACGCCCGCACCGGCTGCGGCAGCCGCCGGACATTGAACGGCCGGCGCGGGAAGGCATCGACCGGCATCAGCGAGGCTGGCGGCGAGCGGCGCAGGTACATTGTCGGGATCCCTGCGGTCGTCGACGCCATCCCGGCAGCAACGGCCACGCCCGCACACCGCCCGTTCCCCACGCCATGTTCATCGTCACGCTCACCTATCTGAAGCCCGTCGAGGAAGTCGACGCCCTGATGCCCGGCCACATCGAGTGGCTGGACAAGGGCTACGCCGATGGCCTGTTCATCGCGTCGGGCCGGCGCATCCCGCGCACGGGCGGCGTGATCCTGGCGCGCTCGGGCGACGAGCGATTGCTGAGGGACACCCTCGCGGCCGACCCGTTCGCCATCCACGGCGCGGCGCGCTTCGACGTCGTGGAGTTCACCCCGACGAAGACCGCGCCCGGCGCCGAGCTGCTGAAGACGCTCTGATGCGCCCGCCGCACCGCTGTCAGGCGGCTTCGCCCTGCGCGTCGTTGCCGGAGGCGGCGGCCGCGGCGGTCTTGCGGCGTCCGCGGCCGCCGAAGCGGCCGTCCTGCGCCGTGAGGGCCTGTTCCAGCAGGGAGCCCCATTGGGCCTGGGTGTCGCGCGTGGCCACGAGGCTCTCGAACTCGGGCCCGGAGCGCGCGGGGTAGCGGTCGAGCGCGCGCTGGTCCTTGTGCGCGAAGTGCAGCGTGATGCGCTTGACGGTGGCCTGGTAGATCTGCGAGACGCGCGAGGTGCTGACGCCCAGCGACTCGGCCACCTCCTCGGTGCTCATGCCGATGCCCATGTAGGCGTCGATGACCTGCCGCTCGCGCTCGGGCAGCGTGGCGAAGAACTTCTCCAGGCGGCGCAGCAGGATGGCGGTGTCGACCCGCGCCTCCACCTCGTCGCTGGGCGTGGCCGCGTGGCCCTGCGGCGTGAAGTGGTCGCCGTCGTCGTCCTCGTCGCTGAGGCTCTGGGTCTGCGCGGTGGACGCGGCCTGCTCCAGCTCGGCGATCTCGCTCACGTCGATGCCGCAGACCTCGCTCAGCTCCGTGAGGTTGGGCGGCTGGTCGTGGCCCTGCATCCAGCGTTCGCGCGCGATCTGGATCACCTTGAACTTGCGGCGCTGGGAGCGGCTGAGCTGGTCCATCTGGCGCAGTTCGTCCAGCATCGCGCCCTTGACGCGCAACTGGGCGTAGCGCAGGAAGGCCTCGCGGCCCTCCTCGCTGTCCGGGTCGCCTTCCCATTGGAAGTTGATCGCGGCCTGGGCCACGCCGATGAGCCCGGCCTGGATCAGGTCGGCCTTCTCGACGTTGGCCGGCAGGCGCCGCGACAAGGCGCTGGCCTGCTTGCGCACCCACGATTCATGGCGAGCGATCAGTGACGACGGGACACCCTGCATGGAAATCATGCGGCCATGATATGCAGACAATCACCCCGCGATGGCGATCTTTTCCGGAAATGGGGGGGCGAATCCCGTGAAGCTTTGGGGGGATGTGCGTTTTTTGCAGTCTTGTGTGGAACCGCGGGTTCAAAAAATGACCCTGTTCCCGCTCAACGACCGCGGGCCCGCTCGGCGGATCGGCACAAACCCTCGGGAACGACTCAGGGCCAGTCGGTGCCGGCCACCAGTACCGCGATGGCCGCCGCGAAGCCGCGGGCATCCTCGGCGTCGAAGCGCGCGGTGAGCGGGCTGTCGAGGTCGAACACCGCCACCAGGCGGTCGCCGGCCACCACCGGCAGCACCAGCTCGGAATTGGACGCCGAATCGCAGGCGATGTGGCCCGGGAACGCGTGCACGTCCTCCACCAGCTGGATCTCGCGCGTGCTCGCGCAGGCGCCGCACACGCCGCGCGTGAACGGGATGCGCACGCAGGCGACCTTGCCCTGGAACGGCCCGACGCGCAGTTCCTCGCCGTGGGCCATGTAGAAGCCGGCCCAGTTCAGGTGCGGCACCGACTGGTGGACCAGTGCCGAGAACTGCGCCAGGTTGGCCAGCCAGTCGCGCTCGCCCTCCAGCACCGAGCGCACCTGGGCAACCAGCAGCTCGTAGGACGCCCGCTTGGCGTCGGGGGTGGACATGTCGAGGGTGTCGGCGACTTCGAAACTCATGGCGGCTCGCGGAAAGTGCGGGAAACGGGGTGCGAGATGGTAGTCGAGCCGCGACCGGCCGGCCGGCACCCCGGCGCTTGACCCCTCTGGACGCGTGAAGCTTGCTCAGGCGAGCGGCAGCACCACGGTGAACGTGCTGCCCTGGTCTTCGCCGGCGCTGGCCGCCGACACCGATCCGGCATGCGCCTGCACCAGCTCGCGCACGAGCGTCAGCCCGACGCCCAGGCCGTCCTTGCTGAAGTCGACCGCCAGCGGATCCTGGACGAACGGCTCCCAGATCAGCGGCAGCGCCTCGGCCGAGATGCCGATGCCGTTGTCGGTCACCGTCACGGTGGCCTCCTCGGCGCCTTCGCTCGAGGCGTCCGCCACGCAATCGAGGGCGATGGCACCGTTGACCCGGGTGTACTTCGACGCGTTGTTGAGCAGGTTGGTGAAGACCTGGGTCAGCCGGATCAGGTCGCCTTCGACGATCAGTGGCCGATCGGGCAGGCGTGCGACGAAGGTCTGCCCGCGCGCCTCCATGGCCGGCTGGCAGACGTCGAGCACGTTCACGAAGACGTCCCGCAGGTCGAGCCGGGCGCGATGCAGGTGCAGCTTGCCGGTGGCCACGCGCGCGGCGTCCAGCAGGTCGTCGATCAGGCGCGTCATGTGCATCACCTGGCGCTCGATGATCGCGCTCAGCTTGGGCAACTGATCCACGTCGGTCACCTTGCCGAGCAGGACGGCCACCGTGCGGATCGGCATCAGGGGGTTGCGCAGCTCGTGGGCGGCCAGCGCGAGCGCCTCGGTCTGGCGCCGCAGCGCCTCGACGGCGACCATCTGCAGGCCCTGGGCGGTGAGCGTCGCCAGCACCAGGCCTTCATTGGCTAGCCGGAGCTCCGCTTCACGCCGCGTCGCCTGGCCGGTGGGGTGGGAAATGCCGTCTTCGGCTGGCCGCAGTATCGGCATGATGTTCCGTCGCTGTGTCCGCCGACTTTAGCGCAGCAGCAACACGTCCTGCCACCCCGGCATGCACTTCCATTGTCCGGTGCCTGCCGCCAGTGCGGCAATTGGAGATGCCGGCGGCGCCGGACGCCGTATCACGCGAGAATGGGCCGCGATGGATCTCACCCGCACCCGGCGTTACCTGCCCTGGATCGTCGCCACCGCGCTGTTCATGGAGCAGCTCGATTCGACGATCGTCAACACCGGCATCCCGGCCATGGCCGCGAGCCTGGGGGTGACGCCGCTGAGCCTGAAGGCGGTGGCAACCAGCTACATCCTGTCGCTGGCCGTCTCCATCCCGGTCAGCGGCTGGCTGGCCGAACGCTTCGGCAGCCGCCGCATCTTCCTGTTCGCGCTGGGGCTGTTCACCGTGTCGTCGGTGCTGTGCGGCCTGGCGCCCAACGCGAGCCTGCTGGTGGCCGCCCGCGTGCCGCAGGGCGTGGCTGCCGCGATGATGATGCCCGTGGGACGCAGCGCGGTCGTGCGCTCCTTCCCGAAGTCGGACCTGCTGCGCGTGATGAACTTCATCATCATCCCGGCGCTGATCGGCCCGCTGCTGGGGCCCACGGTGGGCGGGCTGATCGTGCACTGGCTGTCGTGGCGCGACATCTTCTTCGTCAACGTGCCGGTGGGCCTGGCCGCGCTGTGGCTGGGCCACAAGTACATGCCCGACTACCGCACCGAATCGCCGCCGCCGCTGGACGTGGTGGGCCTGGTGCTGTTCGGCTCGGGCGTGGCGCTGCTGTCGTGGCTGCTCGAGGTGTTCGGCGAGCACAGCGTGCCGGCGCTGCAGATGACGGTGCTGTTCGTGCTGTCGGTGGCGCTGCTGCTGGCCTACGGCTGGCACGCCACGCAGGTGCCGTTCCCGCTGCTGCGGCTGGGCGTGTTCAAGGTGCGCACCTTCCGCATCTCGGTGCTGGGCGGCTTCGTCACGCGCCTGGGCATCGGCGGCCTGCCCTTCCTGCTGCCGCTGCTGTACCAGCTGGGCCTGGGCCTGCCGGCCTGGGAGTCGGGCCTGCTGATGATGCCCGCGGCCGCGGCGGCGATGTTCATGAAGGTGCTGTCGTCGTCGCTGCTGCGCCGCTTCGGCTACCGCCAGGTGCTGGTCGTCAACACGGTGCTGATCGCCGGCGCGATCGCGTGCTATTCGCTCATCGGCCCGGGGGCGTCGATCTGGGCGATCCTGGCCATCGGCCTCACGCTGGGCCTGTTCAACTCGCTGCAGTTCTCCAGCCTGAACACCATGGCCTACGCCGACATCGACGGTGCCGAGACCTCGATGGCCAGCACGATCGCCAGCACCCTGCAGCAGATGTCGCTCAGTTTCGGCCTGGCCGGCGCGACGCTGATCACGGGGTTCTTCCTGGCCGACCTGCCGCAGTCCGACCACGTGGCCGTGACGCACGCGCTGCATCACGGCTACCTCACGATGGCCGTGCTGACGCTGCTGTCGTCGGCGGCCTTCTGGTGGCTGCGCCCGGACGACGGCGAGAGCGTCAGCAAGGGCGCGCCGGCCTCGCACGCGGATGAACCCCGACAGTCGGAACTGTCCTGATTTCCGCCGCTTCTCCTGCGAATGGCGGCCGGCGCGGCCCGCACAATGCAAGGCATCCGAGGTACGAAACCGGCCGCAAATTGGGCGGAACGATGGGAACCCGTCACCCAGTACTCGCAGGAAACCGTCGTCCCGACCCTGGGTCTCGATGCCGGAAGATGTGCCCGCCTCCAGCGATGGTTGCGGGCATATTCTTTTCTGGCGCCGGTTTCAGTCCCGCTTCCAGGCCGGCCGATCCCACTCGAGCAGCTCGGCCAGCCGCTTGATGATCCACTCGCCCTCGGCCGGCGGCACCGGCGCATCCGGCCCCTGCAGCCCGGCGCCCAGCTTCTCCAGCACGGCAGCCTCGGTGATGCTGAGCTGCCACTGCAGGGTCTGCGCCCGTTCGACCAGCATCGTGGCCAGCGCCTCGCAGAACTCGTAGCGCCCGGTGATCGCCTGGCGCGTGGCGCTCGGCCGGGTGCGCCCGGGCTCCACGAACAGCGCGATGAACGACGGCGGGATCTCGATCTGGTTCTCGTCTGACATCGCGCCATTGTCGCCGGCTCGAGGATGCCGCCACAGCCCTGTCCCGAACGTGTTTCGCCGGCCCGGTTATCCTCCGCCCATCCCGTTTCCACCCGAATGCCCCGCCCGTCATGCGCGACCTCATCCCGCTCCTGATCGCCCACGGCGCGTTGATCGTCTTCGTGATCACGCTGGCCGCCCGGGTCGGCGCGCCCGTGCCCGCCGCCCCGCTGCTGGTGGTGGCCGGGGGCGTGGCGATGGCCGGGCAGGTGTCGCTGGCGGTCTGCCTGCTGGCCTCGGTGGTGGCCAACGTCCTGGGTGATGCCGTCTGGTACCAGGCCGGGCGCTGGCGCGGCCACCGCGTGATGAAGCTGCTGTGCCGCATCTCGCTGTCGCCCGACACCTGCGTGCGCCAGAGCGAAGGCATCCTGTCGAAATGGGGCGGCAGCTCGCTGATCGCGGCCAAGTTCCTGCCGGGCATCTCCGTCGTCGCGGCGCCGATGGCCGGCGCGCTGGGCATGTCGTGGACGCGTTTCATCGGCTACGACGTCGGCGCCTCGCTGATCTGGACGATCGTGTTCCTGGCGATCGGCGCGGCCTTCGCCGGCCAGGTGCTGGTCGTGCTGGACTTCATGACCGAGTTCGGCACGATCGCCGGCGCGGCCATCGTCATCGCGCTGGCCGCGACGATCACCTTCCGCTGGCTGCGCCGGCGCTGGATGCTCAGCGACCGCTACGCGCCGCGCATCGCGGTCGACGAGCTGCGCGAGCTGATCCGCCGCGGCGAGTCGCCCATCGTGATCGACGTGCGCTCGTCGGTGGCGATGCTGCAGGACGACCGCCGGGTGCCCGGCGCGATCGAGGCCACGCTGGCGCAGCTCCCCGCCACGGCGCTGGAGCTGCCGCGCGACCGCGAGGTGGTGCTGTACTGCAACTGCCCCAACGAGGTGTCGGCGCTGCGCGGCGTGCGCATCCTGGCCGACCTCGGCCACCACCGGGCGCGCGCGCTCCACGGCGGGCTCGACGCCTGGCTGGAGGTGGAGGCGCTGTCGCCGCTGGAGCAGTTGCCGGCGGCATTGGACCGTGGCGCGATGTCGACCGCCGCCGCTCGCTGAACCCCTCCCGGTCTCAGGCAGCGGCCTCCGCGAGCTGCGCCTTGGTCCAGGCGACGATGTCGGCGGCCGACGACGCCCCCGAGCGCCGCGCCAGCTCCCGGCCGCCCTTGAACAGCACCAGCGTGGGAATGCTGCGGATGCCGAAGGCGGCGCTGGCGGCGCGGGCCTCGTCGCTGTCGACCTTGGCGAAGCGCACCTCGGGCAGCGCCTGTGCCGCCGCGGTGAACTGCGGCGCCATCTGGCGGCACGGTCCGCACCAGGCGGCCCAGAAGTCGACCAGCACCGGCGCCTCGGTGGCGCGGATGAACTTGGGGAACACCGCGTCGGACACGTCGACAGGCCGGGGCTCGGCCAGCGCGGTGGCGCACTTCGCGCAGACGGGCTGCTCGCCCAGCCGCTCGTCGGCGACGCGGTTGGTGGTGGCACAGCGGGGACAGACGAGCAGCATGCGGTTCTCCGAAGGTGCGGCACCCGCGGCGAACGGGATGCCTAGCGCGCGAGTTCGGCCGTGAACTGGTACCCGCGCCCTCTCACGGTGCGGATGAATTGCGGATTCTCAAGGGATTCGCGCAGCTTGCACGCAGTCGTGACACCGCGAGGTCGATGCTGCGTTCGTTGCTCTCGCTGGCCGCGCTGCGCGTCATCTCGACGAGCTGGCCGCGGCTGAGCACCTCGCCCGGGTGGTCGGCGAACGCGGCGAGCAGGCGGTACTCGACGTTGGACAGCGACAGCCCCACGCCCTCGGGACTGATCAGCATGCGGTTGCGCCAGTCGATCTGCCACCCGCCGAAACCGCGCGTCGCCGGCGCGCCCGGCGGCTCGAAGCGGGGCGCGCCGCCGGTCTCGGGCGCGGCTTCGGCGGCCGGCGCGGCGGCGAGCGCGCCGGAGCTACGCCGCATCAGCGCGTGGATGCGCGCCAGCAGCTCGCGCGGCTCGAACGGCTTGGCCACGTAGTCGTCGGCGCCCATCTCCAGGCCCAGCACGCGGCTGATCGGGTCGCCCTGGGCGGTGAGCATGATGACGGGCATCTTGGAATGCATGCGCAGGTCGCGGCACAGCTCGATGCCGTCGCCGTCGGGCAGCATCAGGTCCAGCAGGACGATGTCGATGCCGCCGCGGGCGAGCTCGCGCCGCATGGCGGCCGCGCTGTCGGCCAGTCGGGCCGCCAGGCCGTAGCGCTTGAGGTGGTCGCCGACGAGCTCGCGCAGCGCGGGGTCGTCGTCGACGATGAGGCAGGTGATCATTCGGACGGAGGCAGGTAACGGGGAGTGACGCGGCGCAGCATAGCGCGCGGGGTCGCCTGTGTCATGCCGCTACACGGCCCGACTTCATGTCGAACCCGCTACAAACGGACGCGGCCTCGCCGAAGTGGCGAAGCCGCGGACATGAAAGCGCAATGTCGCGCTACCAGACCGAGAGGCCGTCGGTGAGCAGCTTCTGCAGCCACGAGCGCTGCGCGGTGTCGTTCGCGCCGCCGGTCCCGGTGAGTTCGGTCTTCGCGTCGGCCACGTCGCCCGAGGCCACGATGCCGCCGGCCTTGATGTCCAGCGGGTTGACCACGCCGGAGAATCGCAGCGTCGTGACGCCGCCGTTGAACGCCATGCTGCGTTCGCCGGCCACCACCAGGTTGCCGTTGGACTGCACGTTGATCACGTAGGCCGACAGCCGCGCGGTGAACGTGGAGGTGTTCTGCTGGTTGCCCTTGCCCGTGAACGAGTCGCTGCCCGAGGCCGTGGCATCCATGTTGGCCAGGCCCTTCAGCAGCGAGCCGAGGCTGTTGGAATTCATGCCGGGACCCTTGGAGGCGACGGCGTTGGCGCGGCTGTTGACGCTGTTGACCGTGCTGGTGGCGTTCAGGGTTTCCGAGATGTCGATCTTGATCGTGTCGCCGATGGACTGGGGCTTGCGCTGGTCCGAGAACAACGACACGTTGCCGAGGTTGGCGCGGTAGATGCCGCCGGTGACGGTGCGTTCGGCGTAGTTCGGCGGCGCCACCGGGCGCACGGAGACCGGGCCCTGCACCAGCGGGGACGGCGAGGAGCAGCCGGCGAACGCGGCGGCGAAGGCCAGCGCGCCGACGGCGGCCAGGCGGCGGGGATTCGAGGCGAACGGGCTCACGGACGATCCTCTCAGTGGTCGAAGCCGGTCACCAGCGCGGTGACCACGGGTGCCAGCTTGCTGCGGCTGGTGGACCACTTGCCCATCTGGAACGCGCCGTCCAGGGAATAGGCGCTGCTCGAGAGCACGGTGCCGTTCTCGTCGCGCAGCGTCAGCGTGGCGTCGCGGATGTAGGACTTGTAGCCGCTGCCGAACGGGGGCGTGCCCCACTCGATGTCGGCGGTGTAGGTGACGCGGAAGCGGCATGACGAGGGCGCGCCGCCTTCCTCGTAGATGCGGCTGTCGATCTCGTGGTTGCGCAGCTCGGCCTGCAGGGCCGGCGCGATGTCGGGGTCGGGCGTGAGCGGGTTGTATTCCACGCAGACGACGTCCAGCGCCTTGTGCTCGTGGTAGACGGTGTTCTTCGAGTGGCTGGGGCCCGTGGAGATGGCGCTGACGGCGACGGCGCCGGTGGCCTTGACCAGTTCGACCACCGGTACGGGGCTGACGATGGAGCAGCCGGGCAGGACGACCGCGGCGGCGACCAGGACGAGGACTCTCGGGGACGACATGGCGGGGGCGTCCGTGCTCAGACGACCGCGGTGAAGCCGCGCTCGATGGCCGCGGCGCCGAGCGTCGCGTAGCTGGCGACGCGTCCGGCGACCTCGCCGACGCCGTCCGCCACCTCGCCGAGGCCGTCGCCCACGTAGCCGGCCGCGGTCTTGACGCCGTCGCCGACCTGGCCCGCGACCACGCGCGCGCTGTGGGCGCCGTTCTGCACCGAGTTCCAGGCCTCGGCGCCCAGGTGTTCCAGCGCGCCGGTGCCCTTCTCGATGTCCTGCAGGCCAGCGGAGGCCAGGTGCTCGACGCCGTGCCAGGCGTCCACGGCGATGTCGGCCACGGCCTCGGCGCCGGCTTCGGCCGCGTGCACCACGTTGCCGGCCATGCCCGCCACGTCCTCGGCGCCCGCCTTGAGCGTGTCCCACGTGGCCTGGGCCGCGTTCTCGGCGCCCTGGGCCACGGTATCGAGGCCGCCGCGCACCGCGGCGTAGGCGGCAACGGCGGCGCTGCCGACGTCGGTGATGCCGGTCTCGACGGCCTTGCCGATGTAGCTGCCGGCGTCCTCGACCGCGTTCAGGGCCTTCGCGCTGAAGGAGACTGTGGCGCTGGCGCCCTCGGAGAGCGCGTCGCCCACGCCCATGAAGGCGGCGCCGACGGAGCCGTAATCCTTCTCGTTCGTCGCGAACCGGCCCGGCCCGACCTGCTCCTTGACCGTGGCATACGGCGAGCTGATCACGGTGGTGGAAGATTGGACGGACGACATGGACGGACTCCTTGATTCGGATGAACGAACTTTAGAGATCCGGCCGGCGCCGTAATCGGCGATCAACGGCGGAAATGAAGGGCAATTCGGCCCTTGCCGCGAAACTATTCTTTACGTCGCCCGCCGGCCCGCGATGCGGCCCTGCCCCTTACGCAGGCATTGGCCGCCCGGTTTGCAGACGCGCGTCCCGCGTTTATCCTGCGGGCACAAGGACAAGGCGCCGCGTTGGAGCGCCGAAAGGCGGACAAGGGAGTCCCGATGGGTGCTGGAGACACAGTAGAGGATCACGGTCCGCTCGCTGCATTGCCCGGTGCGCCCGCGGAGGGTGCCTCCTTCCTGCTGAACAAGCGGGCCAGCGCCTCGCAGCGGCGCCGGGCGGGCGCCGTGCTGATCGTCTCCCTCCTGCTGTTCGCCGCCCTGGCGCCGTTCGTGCGCGTCCCGCTGGGTCCCCTGCCCGCCTTCATTCCCATCTACGAGTCGGCGCTGCTGACCAATGACGCGGTCACCGCGGTGCTGCTGTTCGGCCAGTACCGCATCCTGCGCTCGCGCGCGCTGATGGTGCTGGCGTGCGCCTACCTGTTCACGGCGCTGATGACGGTCGTGCACGCCCTCACCTTCCCCGGCGTGTTCGCGGCGACGGGCCTGCTGGGCGCCGGCCGGCAGACGACGGCCTCCCTGTACATGTTCTGGCATGCCGGTTTCCCGCTGTTCGTGCTGGCCTACGCCCACCTGAAGCGGCGCGAGCGCGTCGACGCGGCGTGGCAGGCGCCGCCGGCGGCGCCGCGCGACACGCTGGCGCTCGCGTTGCCGGGCGCGACGGTGGCGCTGGCCGCGTTGCTGGCGCTGTGGGCCACGCTGGGCCAGGCCTGGCTGCCCACCTTCATCGAGCCGACGCGCTTCGGCATCTCCCTGATCATCAGCGCCGCTTCCATCTGGGCGCTGAGCCTGATCGGCGTGGCCGTGCTGTGGCGCCACCGGCCGCACTCGGTGCTGGACCTGTGGCTCAGCGTGTCGCTGGTGGCCTGGTCGTTCGACGTGGCGCTGTCGTCCCTGCTCAACGCGGCGCGCTTCGACCTCGGCTTCTACTCGGGCCGCGTCTACGGGCTCCTCGCCGGCAGCGCGGTGCTGATGGAACTGCTGCTGGAGAACGGCGCGCTCTACGCCCGGCTCGTGCGCGTGCACCACGACGACCGCCGCCAGGCCGCCGCGCTGCGCGCCGCGCGCGACGAGGCGCGCTCGGCCGACGCGGCCAAGGGGATGTTCCTGGCCAACATGAGCCACGAGATCCGCACGCCGATGAACGCGGTGATCGGCCTGACCAACATGGTGCTGCAGACGCGGCTGGACGACACGCAGCGTGACTACCTGAGCAAGGTGCAGACCTCGTCCAAGGCCTTGCTGGCGCTGCTCAACGACATCCTCGACTACTCCAAGATCGAGGCCGGCAAGGTGGCGCTGGAGGCCGAGGAGTTCAGCCCCGAGGAGACGATAGAGAACGTGGGCAACCTGTTCTCGGCCAAGGTGGAGGAAGCCGGGCTCGACCTGCTGTTCGAGATCGACCGCGACCTGCCGCCACGCCTGGTGGGCGACGCGCTGCGGCTCACCCAGGTGCTCAACAACCTCGTCGGCAACGCCATCAAGTTCACCTCGGTGGGCGAGGTGGTGATCGGCGCGCGGGTGGTCTCGCGCGACGACGACCGGGTGGAGCTGGCGTTCTCGGTGCGCGACACCGGCATCGGCGTCACCCCGGAGCAGGCCGAACGTCTGTTCAGCGTGTTCGAGCAGGCCGAGCGCTCGACCACGCGCAAGTACGGCGGCACCGGCCTGGGGCTGGCGATCTGCAAGCGCCTCGTGGAGCTGATGGGCGGCCGCATCGAGGTGGCGCCGGCGCCGGGCGGCGGGAGCATCTTCGGCTTCACCTGCCGGTTCGCCGTGGCTCGCGGCGCGATCGAACGCATCGACCTGCACCGGATCCGCGGCATGCGCACGCTGGTGGTGGACGGCCAGCCTACCGAGCGGCTGATCCTGCAGCAGATGCTCCAGAGCTGGCGCTTCCAGGTGGGCACGGCCTCGTTCCTCGACGACGCGCTGCACAAGCTGCGCCGCGCCGACCCGAATGCGCCGCACGAGCTGATGCTGCTGGACTGGAAGACCGGCGGCGTCGAGCTCCTGCTGAAGGCGCGCCAGGCCGTCGAGGATCATCGCGGAGAGCGCCGCGGCGCGCCGCTGTCGGTGATCGCGATGACCACGCTGGCCGGGCGCGATCGCGTGGCCCGGGCCCTGGCGGGCCTGCCGGGCGTGGGCATCGTGGTGAAGCCGGTGACGCCCTCGCGCCTGTTCGACACCGTGGTGCACCTGCAGCACGGCGAGGCGCCGCCCGCGCACGCCGAGGTACGCCGCTTCGATCTCGCCGAGGCGATGCGCCCCCTCCGTGGCGCGCGCGTGCTGCTGGCCGAGGACAACCCCGTCAACCAGCAGGTGGCCGTGGCCTTCCTGCAGGCCGGCGGTCTGGAGGTGACGCTGGCCGAGAACGGGCTCGAGGCGGTCGACCTGGTCAAGAAGGCCCACTTCGACATCGTGCTGATGGACATGCAGATGCCCGACATGGACGGCATCGACGCCACGCGGCTGATCCGCAAGCTGCCCCAGGGCGCGGGCCTGCCCATCATCGCGATGACCGCGGCCGCGATGGACTCCGATCGCCAGGATTGCCTGGCCGCCGGCATGAACGCCCACGTGGCCAAGCCGATCGACGCGGAGCGGCTGGTGAAGACGCTGCTCGAGTGGGTGTCGGTGGCGGGCATCGCGCAGGAGCGCCCGGGCGCGTGACGCGCGAGTGTCCTGTCCCGGAAGTACGTGGTCTGCCGACGGGTCGAAACGGGGCGAGCGCTAGGCGCGCGAGGCCCTCGATCCTGGTTGGATCGCGGGTCTCGCGCAACGACGCGATCGCCCCGTTTCGGCCCGCCCCGCAGGGGTTCGACCGACACGTTTGAAGAAATCCTTGACGTTGGCGCTAACGCTCGCCCGCCAAGGTTCGGTCGAATCGGCAGGCTGCGTACTTCCGGGACAGGACACTACTAGGGGCTGACGCGGACCACGGTGTAGACGAAGGCCGCACCCGCGCAGGTGAGCGCGATCAGCTTCAGCGCCACGCCGGGGCCGGCGCGCGAGTGGGCCTCGGGCAGGATGTCGGACACGCCGATGTACAGCAGGAAGCCGGCGAAGAAGCCGAGGTAGACCATCAGCTGGAACGGCGGGATCGCGAACACCAGCGTCATCAGCACGCCCACCAGGGGCGCCAGCGCGTCCACCGCGAGCATGGCCACGGCGCGGCGCGTGGAGTTGCGGTGGCGCAGCATCAGGCTCACCGTGTTGAGTCCGTCCGAGAAGTCGTGCGCGATCACGGCGATCGCCACGGTCAGGCCCACCAGCGGCGAGACCTGGAAGCCGATGCCGATCGCCACCCCGTCCATGCAGCTGTGCGCCGCGAGCACCGCGGCCGAGGCCAGGCCCACGTGCGGGTGGTGGTGGTGCGAGTAGTGGTCTTCCTGCGCCGGATGCACCAGCACGAACTTCTCGAGGCTGTGGAACAGCAGGAAGCCCACCACCAGCGCCACCATCGCCGCCGACGGATCGAAGTCGTGGGTGCGGGCCAGCGCGAAGACCTCGGGCAGCAGGTCGAACGCGACCACGCCCAGCAGCACGCCGGCGGTGAAGCCCAGCAGGTAGTGCAGGCGGTCGCGGAAACGCAGCGCCATCGCGCCGCCGGCCAGCGTCGAGACCACGGCGGCGGCGGTCAGGGCGACCGGGGAGATTGCTGCAAGCATTTGTTAATGATAATGCATCCTCAGTATCATCAGGGCGTGCCACAATTTGACCTCGCATGGAACGAGCCACCCGCCAGAACACCGCCATCCGCGAGGCCATAGCGGCCGCCGGCCGCCCGCTCACGCCCACCGAGGTGCTGGACGAAGCGCGCCGCCACGTCGCCGCGCTGGGCCCGGCCACCGTGTACCGCAACCTGAAGGCGCTGGTGGACGCCGGCGCCATCCAGGTGGTGACGCTGCCCGGCGAGGTGCCGCGCTACGAGGTGGCCCAGCTGCGCCACCACCACCACTTCCGCTGCGACACCTGCCAGCGCGTGTTCGACGTGCACCAGTGCCCGGGCGACCTCGCCTCGCTGGCGCCGCCGGGGTTCTCCGTGTCGCGCCACGAGATCACGCTGTACGGACAGTGCAGCGAATGCCGGCCAGCCGCCAAGGGCCGGCCGCGGAAGAAGGCGCCGGCGCATCCGCACGACCACTCGCACTGAACCCGATCAGGCCCGCTTCACGCGCACCGCGTACCGCAGCTCCGCCAGCAAGGTTTCCATCGCATACGGCTTGGACAGCACCTTGACCCCGGCCTCGATGTGCTGGGTGGTGTAGCCCGTGGCCACGATCACGGCCATCGCCGGGATGTTGGCGCGGCACCAGGCCACGAGATCGAGCCCGCTCATCGCGCCGGGCATCACGACGTCGGTGAACACCACGTCGAACAGGCCGCCGTCCTGCAGCGCCCGCGCGGCCGCATCGCCGTTCAGGCAGTGGCGCACCGTGTGGCCGCAGGCCCGCAGCGCGGGCACCACCACGGAGGACACGAGCAGGTCGTCCTCGACGAACAGCACGCGCAAGGGCATGAACTCGGCGGACTCGCCGTCGACGGCGTGCACGGCCTGCACCGGTTCACTGGAGACGGGCAGCAGCAGCGACACGGTGGTGCCCACGCCACGCTCGCTGCGGATGGTGGCCGCGCCGCCCGACTGCACGGCGAACGCGCGCACCTGCGGCAGGCCCAGCCCGCTGCCCACGCCCACCGCCTTGGTGGTGAAGTACGGCTCGAACACGCGCTGCAGCACCTCGGCGTCCATGCCACCGCCGCTGTCGGCCACGTCCACCGCCAGGTAGCGGCCCGGAGGCAGCCCCGCGGCCTGGATCGCGCTGGCCAGGCGGCCCCGGATCACCACGCTGCCGCCGGCGGGCATCGCGTCGCGGGCGTTGAAGACGAGGTTGAGCAGCGCGAGCTCGAACTGCGTCGGGTCGGCCTGCAGGGGCGGCAGGCCCGGGTCGATCTCGGCCGTCAGGCGCACCTTGCCGCCCACGGCACGGCCCATCAGGTCGTCGCAGCGCAGCACGAAGTCGTGCAGGTCGATGGCCTGCGGCTTCAGCGGCTGGGTGCGGCCGAAGGCCAGCATCTGGCGCACCAGCGTGGCGGCCTTGTCGAGCGCGCGCGTGCTGGCCTCGATCACGCGGCGTCCAGGGTCCTCCTTGACCAGGCGATCGAGCACCTGCAGTCCCGTGCTCATGGTCTGCAGGAAGTTGTTCAGGTCGTGCGCCAGGCCGCCGGTGAGCCGGCCGATGGCCTCGTGCTTCTGGCCATCGAGCAGGCGCGTCTGCGCCTCCTGGGTCTGGCGGATGGCCTCGGCCACGCGCGACTCGAGCAGCTCCGTGGACCGGGCGGAACGCAGGCCCGCCTCGTGCAGCGCGGCGCCCACCTGATCGGCCTCGGCGAGGCCGGTGCGCAGGGGCGCCGGCACGCGGTCGCGGCCGAGTTCGGCGGCGGCGTCGCTGAGCGCCAGCACGGGGCCGCCGATCTGGCGGGCCACGTAGAACGCCAGCAGCAGTCCGATGACCGCGAGGATGCCGGCCGCCAGGAAGGCCTGGATCGTGACGCGGATCGCCGGCTTGTCCAGCGCCGTTCGCGGCAGGCCCACTCCCACCGTCCAGCCGTAGCGCGCCGAGCGGACCATGAAGGCGGTGATGGGCTCGCCCTCGCGCGAGGTGGACTCGAACTGCTGGTCCAGCAGGCCGTTGGAGGCCGCGGCGATCGTGGTGGACGCGGCGCGCGAGCCCAGCCACTTCTTCGGATCCTTGCTGCGGGCCACGGTCTGGAACTTGCTGTCCAGCACCGACGCGATGGCCCCCTCGGGCAGCTTCTGCAGATCCATCACGTGCTGGATCACGTCGGGATGGAAGGCGACGCCGATGTTGTAGCGCTGCGGCGTGACGCCCGGCTCGGGCGCGATCACCGTGATCACGGGCTCGCCGTTGACCTTGCTGGTGAGCAGGTCGGTGACCACCGGCTCGCCGGAGATCAGCGGCGGATCGGGCAGCCAGCCTCGCGCGGGCAAGGGCTCGCCGAACGGCCTGCGCGTGTTGAGGACCTGGCGCGCGGCGTCCACCACCAGCACCGTGTTGGAGGTGCCCTCGGTGGCCCGGCGGGCGTACTCGTAGAAGCGGGCGAGGTCGTCGTCGCGCAGCGACCGGGACGCGCCGAGCGTGCGGGCGATGGCCGCGCGCTTGTCGAGCTCGCCGTCGACGACGACGCTGAGCGAGCGAGCCAGTTCGCGCAGGCGCTGGGTGGCGACATCGGTCTCGTGCAGGTAGGTGGAGCGCGCGAGCACCCCGAAGCCGGCCATGGCGGGCAGCCACACGGCGAAGACGAGAAGGAACAGCCTCGTGCGTATGCTCACGCGATCCCTGGGATTCAGTCTTGTTTGCTGCGCACATTACCCGAAAACGGATGCGCTCAGCGGGCGACGGCATCGCTGCCTGGGCGGCATCGGGCATGCCCCGTCCCGCCCGCGTTGTCAATGCGCAATCCCCGAGACTCGATGGGATCGCCGCCAGCGCTTACATTTGAGGCCGTCCGATCTTCCCCGCATGGAGACAAAACAAGTGACCGACCTCCCCCGCTTCGCCCGAATCTCAGCCATCGCGCTGGCTGCCGCCGTCTCGCTGGGCACGGCCCAGGCCGCGGAGCCCATCAAGATCGGCGTGGCCGAGGCGCTGTCCGGCGGTGCCGCGCAGTACGGCATCAGCATCCGCAACGGTTTCCAGATGGCGGCCGACGAGATCAATGCCGCAGGAGGCGTCAACGGCAGCAAGATCGAGCTGGTGATCGAGGACGAGCAGGGCAAGAAGGAGGAGGCGATCAACGCCTTCAAGAAGCTCATCTTCCAGGACAAGGCGCTGATGCTGTTCGGCCCGACGCTGTCGAACTCCGCGCAGGCCGCCGACCCGATCGCGCAGGCCTCGAAGATCGTCGTCTTCGGCACGTCCAACACCGCCGACGGCATCACCAGCATCGGCGACCACGTGTTCCGCAACTCGGTCACCGAGGCCGACGTGCTGCCGGTGACGCTGCGCACGGCCGCCAAGGTCGCCAGGATCAGCAAGGTCGCGGTGCTCTATGGCAACGACGACGTGTTCACCAAGAGCGGCTACGACAACTTCAGGAAGGCGCTCGACGACCAGAAGATGCCGGTCACGACGACCGAGACCTTCGCCAAGGGCGATGTCGACTTCAAGGCGCAGCTGACCAAGATCAAGGCCACCAACCCCGACGCCATCGTGCTGTCCGCGCTGCTGGCCGAAGGCGCCCCGATCATGGTGCAGGCGCGCCAGCTGGGCCTGAACGTGCCGTTCATCGGCGGCAACGGCATGAACTCGGTCAAGGTGTTCGACCTGGCCAAGGGCGCGTCGGACGGCCTGTGGGTGGGCAGCCCGTGGTCCATCGAGAACCGCACGCCGCAGAACACCAGCTTCATCATCGCCTACACGAAGAAGTACAGCTCGCCGCCGGACCAGTTCGCGGCCCAGGCGTACGACGCGATGCACATCGCCACCGAGGCGCTGAAGAAGGTCAGGCTGAGCGGCGACCTCGCCAAGGACCGCGAGGCGGTGCAGGCCGCGCTGCCGGCCGTGAAGTGGACCGGCGCCACCGGCCCGTTCGCGTTCCGCCGCGCCACCGACAAGGCCGGCAAGCCCGCGGGCTACGACGCCAACCAGGTGCCGATCGTCAGCACCACCCGCGGCAAGAACTACGAGATCGAGAAGTAAAACCCCGTGCTCGAACAGCAGCTCTTCAATGCACTCTCGCTCGGGTGCGTCTACGCCCTGTTCGCGCTCGGATTCACGCTGATCTTCGGCGTGCTGGGCGTGGTCAACCTCTCGCAGGGCGCCGTGTTCATGCTGGGTGCCTATGCGGCGCTGACGGCCATCAACCAGCTGCACGCCCCGCTGTGGGCGGCCATCGCGTTCGCGTTCGCGTTCTCCGGGCTCGTGGGCCTGCTGATCGACCGCCTGTTGCTCAAGCCACTGCGCAAGCGCGACGCGCCGCACCTGATCCCGATGATCGCCACGATCGGCCTGGGCCTGGCCATGAACAGCCTGGTGCAGGGCCTGTTCGGCGCCGAGAACCAGCGCTTCCCCAGCGAGGTGCTGCCGCAGGACTCGCTGCAGATCGCGGGCATCAGCGTGACGGTGCTGGAGCTGGGCATCATCCTCGTGTCGTTCGTGCTGATGACCGTGCTGATGCTCACGCTGAACCGGACGCAACTGGGCCGGGCGCTGCGGGCGATCGCCGAATCGCCCAAGGCGGCGCGGCTGCTGGGCATCAACGTCGACGGCCTGTTCATGCTCACGTCGTTCGTGGCGGCGGGCCTCGGCGGCATCGCCGGCGTGCTGATCGGCCTGTATTCCAACGCGCTGTTCCCGCTGATGGGCCAGCCGATGCTGCACAAGGGCATCGCCGTCATCATCCTGGGCGGCATGGGCGACATCCGCGGCGCGATGCTCGCGGGCCTGTTCCTCGGGTTCGCCGAGGTGCTGTCGGTGGCCTACATCGGCTCCGACATGCGCGACGCCGTGGCCTTCGGGCTGCTGTTCCTCGTGCTGCTGGTGCGGCCAAAGGGCCTGTTCGGCACCGTGCAGGAACGGAAAGTCTGACGGCGCGGCGATGATCGAGTTCCTCGACAACTTCTGGTCCGTCTACAGCAACCTGGTGCTCTCTCTGGGCACCAACGCGCTGCTGGCGCTGTCCATCTACCTGACGCTGTCGTGCGGCATGCTGGCCATGGCCAACGCGGCGTTCATGGGCATCGGCGCCTACACCTCGTCCATCCTCACGATGAACTACGGCTGGCCGTTCCCGCTCGCGATCGCGGCCGGCATGGCGGCGCCCGCGCTGGTGGCGTTCATCATCGGCCGGCCCACGCTGCGGCTGTCGGGCGTCTACCTCGCGATGGCCACGCTGGCCTTCGGCGAGGTGGTGCGCCTGTGCATCCTGCGCGCGGAAGGCCTCACCGGCGGCGCGCTGGGCCTGAACGGCATCCCGCAACTCACGCAGTGGTGGCACGTGCTGCTGGCGGTCGTGCTGGTGCTGTTCCTGCTCGCCCGCCTGCGCCGCTCGAAGATCGGGCGCGCGTTCGAGGCGATCAAGGAGGACGAGACCGCGGCCGGCCTCATGGGCATCGACGTCAACGGCCACAAGATGCTCGCCTTCGCGCTCGGCGCGGCCATCGCCGGCCTGGGCGGCGTGCTCAACGCCCACCTCACCTTCTTCATCGGCCCGCAGGAGTTCGGCTTCGACCGCGGCGTGGAGATCCTCACCATGACCATCCTGGGCGGCATCAACAGCCTGTTCGGCCCGGTGATCGGCGCCGCCATCATCACGCTCCTGCCGGAGCTGCTGCGCAGCTTCAAGGACTACCGCGCGGTGGCCAACGGACTGATCCTCGTGCTCATCGTGCTGTTCCTGCCCAAGGGGCTGTGGAATCCCGCGTGGATGCGCAAGGTCGCTGGCCTGGCGAAGCGGGGGGCCAAGTGAGCGATCTCCTGAAGCTCACCAGCGTCTCGCGCCACTTCGGCGGCCTGAAGGTGCTGCAGGACGTGTCGTTCGCGGTGAAGCCCGGCACGATCTCGGGCCTGATCGGACCCAACGGCGCCGGCAAGACCACCGTGTTCAACCTGATCACCGGCCTGCTGCCGCCCACCACGGGCGACATCACGCTGGACGGCGCCAGCCTGGTGGGCCGCAAGCCGCACGCCATCACGCGTTCGGGCGTCGCGCGCACGTTCCAGAACATCCGCATCTTCAAGGAGATGACGCTGCTGGAGAACGTGATCGTGGGCATGCACCGCCACCTGGACTACGGCGTGCCCGGCCTCGTGTTCGCGTTGCCCGGATACCGCGCCGCCGAGAAGCGGGCGCGCGACCGCGCCCGCGAACTGCTGTCGTGGATGAAGCTCGACCACAAGGCCGACGACCTCGCCGACAACCTGTCGTACGGTGCCCAGCGCCGGCTCGAGATCGCGCGCGCGCTGGCCACCGAACCGCGCCTGCTGCTGCTGGACGAGCCGGTGGCGGGCATGAACAGCACCGAGAAGACCGAGCTGATGCGCGAGATCGTCACCATCCAGGGCCGCGGCTACACCGTCTTCATGATCGAGCACGACATGCGCTTCGTCATGGGCCTGTGCGAGCGCATCTCGGTGCTGAACTTCGGCAAGATCATCGCCGAGGGCGGGCCCGAGCAGATCCGCGGCGATCCGCAGGTGATCGAGGCCTACCTGGGGCGCGAGGACGACGAGGTGTCCGTCACCCCGGGAGACGCTCGATGAGCGACGCCCTGCTCTCCGTCTCCGGTCTGAGCGTCAACTACGGCCACATCGAGGCCGTGCGCGACATCGACCTGTCGCTGCAGGCCGGCCGCGTCACCACGCTTGTCGGCGCCAACGGCGCGGGCAAGTCGACGACGCTGCTGGCGCTTTCCGGGCTCATCCCCAAGGCCGCCGGCAGGGTGATGTTCGACGGCCACGACGTCACCGCCCTGCCCCCCCACAAGCTGGTGGCCGCCGGCGTGGTGCAGGTGGCCGAGGGCCGCGCCACGCTGACGACGCTGACCGTGCGCGAGAACCTCGAGCTGGGCGCCTACACGCGGCGCGACGGCGCGGCGGCGCGCGCGAGCGACCTCGAGCGGATGTTCGCGCTGTTCCCGCGCCTGAAGGAGCGCGAGAACGGACTGGCCGGCAACCTGTCCGGCGGCGAGCAGCAGATGCTGGCGATCGGCCGCGCGCTGATGGCCAGGCCGCGCGTGCTGCTGCTGGACGAGCCGTCGATGGGGCTCGCGCCCATCGTGGTGCAAGGCATCTTCCGCACGCTGCGCGAGATCAACGCGCAGGGCCTGACCATCTTCCTGGTGGAGCAGAACGTGCGCCAGGCGCTCAAGATCGCCGAGCAGGCCTACGTGCTGGAGAACGGCCGCGTGGTGCTGCACGGCCGCGGGCGCGACCTGCTCGACGAGCCGCGCGTGCAGGAAGCCTACCTGGGGGGCTGAGCCACCGCGGGCGCGCCCCGCGCCGCCTCCGCCATCGCCCGCCGCAGCTCCCGCAGCATGTCCTGCGGCGGCGTCGGCTTGGGCAGCACCCGCAGTCCGCCCGACACGGCCTCCTCCAGCTGCTTCGCGTAGCCGGTGATCAGCACCACCGGCAGCTGCGGCCAGCGCTCGCGCAGGCGGAACGCGAGATCCATGCCGCTCAGCTTGCCGGGCATCTCGATGTCGCTCAGCACGATGTCGGGCAGGCTGGCGCCGCCGTGCAGCGCGGCCAGCGCGGCGTCGGCGCTCCAGTGGTGCGTCACCTCGAGACCCGCGGCCTGCAGGATGGCCGCCGTCGACTGGGCGACATCGTCGTTGTCCTCGACCAGCAGCACGCGGCCCGCCAGCGTCTCCGGCGCCGTGGCGATGGGCGTGGCCGGCGGACGGGCCAGCGGCGCCTCGGCCGGCAGCAGCATCTCCACCGTGGTGCCCTGCCCCGGCTCGCTGGCTATGCGCGCGCGGCCGCCGGCCTGCGCGCAGAAGCCGTGCACCTGGCTCAGGCCCAGTCCCGAGCCGGCCTCGTTCATGCGGGTGGTGAAGAAGGGCTCGAACACGCGCGGCAGCACCTCGGGCGGGATGCCCACGCCGGTATCGGCCACGGCGATCACCACCATGGTCGTGCCGTCCTCAGACGCGCCTTCGTTGCGCGCGGTGATGCGCAGCCGCCCGCCGCCGGGCATCGCGTGCTTGGCGTTGAGCGACAGGTTGATCAGCGCCAGCTCGAGTTCGGCCGCGTCCACGCTGACCGGGCAGACGTCCGGCTCGACGTCCACGTCCATCGCGATGCGCGAGCCCAGCGTGCTGCGCAGCAGGCCTTCGCAGGCCTGCAGCCAGGTCTGCAGCGAGATCAGCTCCGGCCGCAGCGCCTGCTTGCGCGAGAACGAGAGCAGCTGGCGCGTGAGCCGCGTGCCCGACTGCACCGCCCGCGACATGGCCTGCAGGTGGCGCTCGTCGGCCGACTCCGGGTGCAGGTGGCGCTGCACGTGCAGGCTGCTGCTGACGATGGCCAGCAGGTTGTTGAAGTCGTGCGCCACGCCGCCGGTCAGCTGGGCCAGCGTCTCCAGCTTCTGGCTTTCCTGCATGCTCTTCTCGGCGGCGGCCCGCCGCCGCACCGCCTCGTTGAGCGCGGCGGTGATCGCCTGCTCGCGGCGCGTCTTGCGCAGCGCCACCAACGAGACGTAGGTCAGGCCGGCGGTGACCGGCACCAGCAGGGCCGCGAGCAGGCCGACATAGCGCAGCCAGCCGGCCAGCATGGCGGCGCGGCTGACGCCGACGATGACGTACAGCGGATAGTCGCCCACGTGCCGGAAGCTGACGAAGTGCAGCTGGCCGTCGCGGCGCGAGCGCACCTCCAGGCGGCCGTCGCGCTCGCCCGCGCTGACGCGCGCGAACATGTCGTCGCCGAGGGCCACGCGCCGGGCGTCGCCGGCGTCGTTCAGGGGCCAGCTGGCCAGCATGGCGCCGTCGGTGCGCACCAGCGCGAAACGCACGAGCGACGGGTTGTCGGCGGCCAGCGAGCGGTAGTACTCGCTGAAGAACGACGGCGCCAGCGATACCGAGACGACGCCGCCGAACTCTCCGGCCAGCGTGTCGCGGCGGATCGTCGCGTTCACCAGTTCCAGGCCGGTCTGCCGTCCGGTCACCACGTCGCTGATGCCCAGCGGCACCGGCGCGTTCTTCTGCTGGAGGAAGTACGCGCGGTCGCCCACCGCCGCGACGGGGTCGCTCGGGTAGCGGTCGCTGCGCGCGATCGGATGGCCCAGGGCGTCCCACACGTCGAGGTTCACCACGGCCGGCAGGCCCGCCACCATGTCGGCCAGGCGCGCGTGGATCTCGGCCTCGCGGGCGCGGACGGTGGCGTCGTCGCCCGCCGCGGCGGCGTTCGCGCGCCGCGCGATCTGCTGGGCGATCTCGAACGTGCGCTGGGCCTGGCCGCGCACCAGCACGGCGGTGCGCTCGGCGGCCGCCTCGGCGTCGGCGATGGCGCGTTCGTAGCCCCACCAGGAGGCGGCCACGAAGGCGGTGGCGGGCACCAGCAGCGCGCCCCACACCACTGCCCGCAGCCAGCTCGCCAGGGGCGTGTCGAAGCCGGTGTCCGCATCCGCCGGCGACGCTTCACCCGTGCGCCGTACCCGCAGGTTGCACATGAGCGCGATGAAGACGGCGGACAGGACGAACGCACCGACGTGAATCGGGCGTTCGCTGGCGGCGATCGTCGGCGGCACGTAGGGGACGCAGACCGTCACGGCGGAGGCCAGCGCCACCACCAGCGCCGGCGCGACGCCCCAAAGCGCCGCCGCCAGCGCCACCGCCGGATAGGCCAGCAGGAACGGCATGCGGTCGCCCAGCACCGGCTGCAGGGCCGCGCGCAGCGCGATGGCCAGGACGGTCGTCAGCAGGGCGAGGAACCAGCGCCTTGGCATGGGCTGGCGCGGCTCGGTGGCAGCGGACGGGCTCGGCGGCGTCGGCATGAGGCCATTTCAGGCGATGGAATCGCCCGATGTTAGCGGCGACGCGTTGCGAGCGTGTCAAGTCCGCGCGCGCGTGCGAAATCCCCTGCTCGCGCCGTCGGAGTTCAGGTTCAATTAATAAACTGGCTTATCATATATTCCTATATGAAGAAGATCGACCTCTCGCAACGCTTCGGCTTCGTCGTCAACGAGGTGGGCCGGCTCTACGGACGCCAGTTCGACCAATTGTCGCGCGAGGAGCTGGGACTCTCGCGCGCGCAGTGCCGCCTCATCGGCCAGGTGGCCTACAGCGAGAGCGGCCACGCGCCCACGCAGGCGGAGATCGCACAGAACCTCGATCTCACGCCCATGGCGGTGGCCACGCTGGTCGACCGCATGGAGGCCGCCGGCTGGATCTCGCGCCGCCCCAGCGCCACCGACCGCCGCGCCAACGCGATCGAGCTGCAGCCGCGCGCCCAGGAGGCGCTGGGCAAGGCGATGGCCGTCAGCGACCGCGTGCAGGAGGCCGCCCTCGCCGGCTTCAGCGCCGCCGAGCGCCAGCAGCTCGTGGCGATGCTGCAGCGCGTGCGCGTCAACCTGCAGGCCGACGGCCCCGCCACGGGAGCCCAGTCGTGAGCCTCGGCGACCATCGCCTGATCCCGCATCGCGGCATGATCACCGTGTCCATCATGCTGGCCACCATCATGCAGGCGCTCGACACCACGATCGCCAACGTGGCGCTGCCCCACATGCAGGGCGCGCTGCAGAGCTCGCAGGACCAGATCTCCTGGGTGCTCACCTCCTACATCGTGGCCGCCGCCATCGCCACGCCGCTCACCGGCTGGCTGTGCTCGGCGTTCGGCCGCCGCCGCGTGTTCCTGTTCGCGGTGGCCGGCTTCACGGTCGCGTCGGCGCTGTGCGGCATGGCCGACAACATCCTCGAGATCGTCGCGGCGCGCCTGCTGCAGGGCCTGTTCGGAGCGGCGCTGGTGCCGCTGTCGCAGGCCGTACTGCTGGACATCAACCCCAAGGAGAAGATCGGCCAGGCGATGGCGATCTGGGGCGCCGGCATCATGATCGGCCCCATCCTGGGCCCGATGCTGGGCGGCTGGCTCACGGAGAACGCGAGCTGGCGCTGGGTGTTCTACATCAACCTGCCGGTGGGCGTGCTCGCGTTCTACGGCATCGCGCGCTTCCTGCCCGAGAGCCGGCCCGCCGGCGTGAAGCTGGACCTGTTCGGCTTCGCCACGCTGAGCATCGCCATCGGCCTGCTGCAGATGTTCCTCGACCGCGGCGAGCAGCTCGACTGGTTCGACTCCATCGAGATCCGCGTGGAGGCGATCGGCGCGCTCATCGCGTTCGCGTTCTTCGTGGCCCACACGTTCACGGCCATCGGCACCTCGTTCTTCGACCGCCGCCTGCTCAAGGACGCCAACTTCGTCACCGGCCTGCTGTTCGCCTTCATCGTGGGCATGGTGCTGTACGCCACGATGGCGCTGCTGCCCACGCTGCTGCAGGGCCTGCTCGGCTACCCCGTGGTCTACACCGGCATGGTGATGGCGCCGCGCGGCATCGGCACGATGGTGGCGATGCTGCTGGTGGGCCGCATGCTGCACTTCATCGACGCCCGCGCCATCATGGCCCTGGGCTTCACGCTCACCGCCGTCGCGCTGTACATGATGACCGGCATGACGCTGGACATGAACAGCCACATCATCATCACCTCCGGCGTCATCCAGGGCCTGGGCATCGGCTTCACGTTCGTGCCGCTCAGCGCGGTGGCGTTCGCCACGCTCGCGCCGGACCTGCGCAACGACGGCACGCCCATCTTCAGCCTGCTGCGCAACATCGGCTCCAGCGTGGGGATCTCCATCGTGCAGGCCATGCTCACCTCGGGCACGGCGCGCGCGCACGCCGAGCTCGCCACCGACATCACCGCGGGCAACCTGGCGTTCCAGTCGCTGCCGGGCGCCGCGAACCCGGCCACCGCCGCCGGCCTGGGGATCATCAACGGCCTGGTCGACCGCCAAGCCGCGATGATGGCCTACCTCGACGACTTCCGCTTCATGCTGGCGCTGACGGTGGTGGCGCTGCCCTTGCTGCTGTTGATCCGCAAGGCCCGGCCGGCCGCGAAGAAGCCCGGCGAGGCGGAGCCCGAGATGGAGATGGCGCACGAGGTTTGACGACACGGTCCCACGTCCGGCCGCCGTTCGTCGAGACGGTCCCACGACCGACTGGCCTTTCGAGCCAACTTGTCACCCTTGCGACAGGGGTCGTCCCTGAGGCGGGTCGCCAAAGCGCGGGCGGACAATCGTGCAAGAGACGCGCCGCGCGTCGTCCGAGGAGCCCGCCATGAAGAACGACCTGCCCAACATCGCCCCGACCCCCGACGAGATCGCCCGCACGCTGGAAGATGCCCTCGCGCTGCAGCGCCAGGCCTATTTCGCGCACCCGGTGCCGACGCTGGCCGAGCGCAAGGCCGACCTGCGCACCCTGCAGCGCTTCATCCGCGAGAACAAGCAGGCCCTGTGCGACGCGATCGACGCCGACTACGGCCATCGCTCGCAGCACGAGACGCTGCTGGCCGAGATCTTCCCCGCCATGGACGGCATCTCGCACGTCATCGGCTCCCTGCGCAAGTGGATGCGCCCGCAGCGCCGCTCGGTCGACCTGCGCAACTTCATCGGCGCGAGCAACCGCGTGATCCCGCAGCCGGTGGGCGTGGTGGGCATCATCGTGCCGTGGAACTTCCCAGTGCACCTGAGCCTGATCCCCCTCACCTACGTGTTCGCCGCCGGCAACCGCGCGATGATCAAGATGAGCGAGAACTCGCGCCACCTGGCCGCCTTCCTCATCGAGAAGATGCCCGCCTACTTCCCGCCCGAAAAGCTGCGCTTCTTCGACGAGACCGGCGGCGTCGGCATCGAGTTCTCCAAGCTGCATTTCGACCACCTGCTGTTCACGGGCTCGGGCCAGACCGGCCGCTCGGTGATGGCCGCCGCGGCCGCCAACCTGGTGCCCGTCACGCTGGAGCTGGGCGGCAAGGCGCCGGCCATCCTGTGCGACAGCTTCCCGGTGCACCTCGCCGCCGAGCGCATGATGTTCGGCAAGCTGCTGAACGCGGGCCAGATCTGCACCACCGTCGACCACGCCTGGATCCCGCGCGCCAAGGTCGACGAGTTCGTGGCGGCCGCGCGCGGGATCGTCAACGCGCGCTACCCGGCCATCACGTCCACCGACTACACCTCGGTGATCGACGAGCGTTCGTTCGATCGCCTGGTGGGCGCGCTGGAGGACGCGAAGGCGCGCGGCGCCACGCTGGTCCAGCTGATTCCCGGCGCGCCGTGGGATCGCGCCACGCGCAAGATGTCGCCGCACATCGTGCTCGACGCGCCGGCCGACTGCGTGCTGCTGCAGCGCGAGATCTTCGGCCCCATCCTGCCGATCCGCGCGTACGACGCGCTCGAGACGGTCATCGACACGATCAACGCCGCCCCGCGCCCGCTGGCGGTCTACCCGTTCAGCTACGACAGGCGCGAGGTGCAGATGCTGCTCGATCGCGTGATGTCCGGCGGCGTGTCGGTCAACGAGGCCGTGTTCCACGTCGCCCAGCACGACCTGCCCTTCGGCGGCATCGGCGAGTCGGGCATGGGCCACTACCACGGCCGCGAGGGCTTCGACACCTTCTCCAAGCTGCGCCCGGTGTTCTACCAGGCGCGCTTCTCCGCGCTGAAGCTCATCGGCCCGCCGTACGGCAAGTTCGCGTCGACGATGCTGGGGTTCCTGACGAAGTGACGCCGTCCCGCGCGCCACGCGGCGCGCGCGAGCTCAGTTCTTCGCGACCACCTTGGGCACCAGCACCGGCTTGTCCTGGTACTCGCCCGGGAACACCTTCTTCAGCTCGGCGATCTTGGGCAGGTCGTTGTAGACGATGTACGGATAGTCCGGGTTGAGCGTCAGGAAGTTCTGGTGGTAGCCCTCGGCCGGGAAGAAGCCCTTGTAGGCCTCCACGCGGGTCACGACGGGCTTGGGAAACGCCCTGGCGGCCTCGAGCTGGGCGATGTAGGCCGTGGCCACCCTGCGCTGCTGGTCGTCCAGCGGGAACACGGCCGAGCGGTACTGCGTGCCGTGGTCGGGGCCCTGGTAGTTCAGCTCGGTCGGGTTGTGCGCCACCGAGAAGTACACCTGCAGCAGCTTGCCGTAGCTCACCACCTGCGGATCGAACGTGACCTGCACCGACTCGGCGTGGCCGGTGCTGCCGGTGCCCACCTCCTCGTAGTGCGCCGTGGCGCCGACGCCGCCCGAGTAGCCCGACACGGCGTTGGTGACGCCCTTGACGTGCTGGAACACGCCCTGCACGCCCCAGAAGCAGCCGCCGGCGAACACGGCGGTCTCGGTGTGGCGGCCGGCCGCGGGCTCGTCGGCGCCTGGCGCGGGGATCACCACCGACGGCTCCGCGGCGCCGGCCATGCCGAAGTGCAGGCCGATGGCCAGCAGGCAGGCGGCGCCGACCGTGGTGAGGAAGAACTGGATGGCCTTCGAGGGCGAGGGGGCGGTCTTGGTGCGGTTCATGGTGGGGATGTCCTGGTGTCGTTGGGTCGGGTCAGGCCGGCGTGAATGCCATGGCGACGCCGTTCATGCAATAGCGCAGCCCTGTCGGTTTGGGGCCGTCGTCGAAGACGTGGCCCAGGTGGCCGCCGCAGCGCCGGCAGTGCACCTCGTCGCGGCTCATGCCCAGCGAGTTGTCGACGCGCTGGTTGACGGCGTTGGGCAACGGCTGCCAGAAGCTCGGCCAGCCGGTGCCGCTGTCGAACTTGGTCTGCGACGAGAACAGCGCCAGCGCGCAGCCGGCGCAGACGAACGTGCCCTTGCGGTGCTCGTCGTTGAGCGGGCTCGTGAACGGCACCTCCGTGCCTTCGTGGCGCAGCACCGCATAGGCCTGCGGCGACAACTTCGCCTTCCACGCCTCGTCGCTCATCTCGACCTCGAAGTGTTCCTTGGCTACCGGCGTGGCGGCCCCGGCCCGGCTGCAGGCGGAGGCGAGCGCGGCGACGCTGCCGCCCAGCAGCAGGCGGGCACCGGACAGGAGAGCGGATCGGCGGGCGAGTGTCATGGCGTGGCTTCGGCGGGTCGTTGGAGGATGAGGGTCTGTCGTCGGCATGCGCCGATTCCTTACAAGGCGGGGCGCGGACCGGATCTTGCAACGAGCGCGGGCCCGCCGCTGTCCCGCACCGTCTATGACCTTGCGCGAGGCCAGTGGTTCAATACGACGAAGGAGCGCCGCCGGATGCGGTGGAGAATGTCCCGATGAGCACCCGATTCCAACCCGACGCCGCCGCCGTCGCCCTGCTGGCCCCCGGCGGCAGGCTGCGGGCCTCGATCAACCTGGGCAACCCGATCCTGGCCGGCACCGACCCGGCCACGGGCGAGCCGCGCGGCGTCTCGGTCGACCTGGCGCGCGTGCTGGCCGAACGGCTGGGCGTGGCGCTCGACCTCGTCACGTTTCCCGCGGCCACGAAGTCGGTGGACGCGGTCACCGGCGGCGTGGCCGACATCGGTTTCTTCGCCATCGACCCGCAGCGCGGCGCCGAGATCGCCTTCACCGACGCCTACCTGCTGATAGAGGGCGCGTACCTGGTGCGCGACGATTCTCCTTGCCGGGCCAACGAGGATGTCGACCGCAGCGGCACCACCGTCGCCGTCGGCAAGGGCAGCGCGTACGACCTGTTCCTTTCGCGCGAGCTGAAGGCGGCGACGTTCGTGCGCGTGCCCGGCGCGGCCGAGGTCGTCCAGGCGCTCGTCACGGGGGCGGCAGACGTCGCCGGCGGCATCCGCCAGGTGCTGGTGGAGGTGGCGCAGGGCAGGCCCGGCCTGCGGGTGCTGCCCGGCCGCTTCATGGTGATCCGCCAGGCGATGGGCCTCGCGCGCGGCCGGGGGCCGGTCGCCGAGGCCGCGCTGCGGGCCTTCGTCGAGGACATGAAGGCCACGGGGGTCGTCGCCGACGCCATGGCCCGCCACGCGGTCGCTGGCGCCAGCGTCGCCCCCCTGCAAGACTGAAAGGCCCCGCCATGGACTCCCCGAAACACCAACTCTCGATGACAGTGCTGATGACGCCCGACATGGCCAACTTCTCGGGCAACGTGCACGGCGGCACGATCCTGAAGCTGCTGGACCAGGTCGCCTACGCGTGCGCCGCGCGCTACGCGGGCCGCTACGTGGTGACCCTGTCGGTCGACCAGGTGATGTTCCGCGAGGCGATCCACGTGGGCGAGCTCGTCACCTTCCTGGCCTCGGTCAACCACACCGGCACCAGCTCGATGGAGGTGGGCATCAAGGTCGTGGCCGAGGAGATCCGCACCCAGCGCGTGCGGCACGCCAACAGCTGCTTCTTCACGATGGTGGCCCTCGACGACGACCGCAAGCCCGTGGCGGTGCCGCCGCTGGAGCCGCAGACCGCCGACGAACGCCGGCGCTTCGCCACCGCGGAGCTGCGCCGCAAGCTGCGCTCCGAATACCGCGCGCGCTTCGAGGCGTTGCGCCAGGAGACGGCCGGAGACCCGGACTGAGGCCGTCCTGGCGCCGGATTCACTCGTCGCGGCCGCCGAACACGCCCAGCAGCACCAGCAGGTTCTGGAACACGTTGTACAGGCTCAGGTAGACGCCCAGCGTCGCAATGACGTAGTTGGTCTCCACGCCGTCCTGCACGCGCTTCAGGTCATGCAGCACGAAGGCCGAGAAGATGCCGATGGCCATCACGGACATCGTGATCATCAGCGCGCTCGACTGGATGAAGACGTTGGCGATGCCCGCCACCATCAGCATCACGGCGCCGATGAACAGCCACTTGCCCATCGTCGACAGGTCGCGCTTGATGATGGACGACAGCGTGGCCATGCCGAAGAAGATGGTGGCGGTGCCGGCGAAGGCCATCATCACCAGGCCGGTGCCGTTGCCCATGCCCAGCACGAAGCCCAGCAGGCGCGACAGCATCAGGCCCATGAAGAACGTGAAGCCCAGCAGCAACGGCACGGCGGCGGCGGAGTTGCGGTTCTTCTCGATGGCCCAGATCAGGCCGAAGGCGCCGACCATGAAGACGACCAGTCCCATGCCGCCGCTCAGCGCGGTGGACAGGCCCGACGCGAGGCCGATCCAGGCGCCGAGCACGGTGGGAATCATCGACAGGGCGAGCAGCGCGTAGGTGTTGCGCAGCACGCGGGCGTTGCCGCCGGCGGAGACGACGCGGGCGTCCTCGGCGTAGGACGGACGGCGGGAACTGGGTTGCAGGTTCATGGCAGGACTCCTTTCAGGGATGCCTCACTGTGGCTTCTTCGAAACTTCGCGTAAATTCGAATGAACCGAACAAATGCATCGAGAAACTCGCATGGTCCAGATCACGTCGTCGGCGACGGCTCCTGGCCGACGTGTTCGAGCGCGGTGGAGGGCCGCTTCCCCTGGCGCTTCGCCCGGGCGCGGATGTTGAGCAGTTCCACGCCGAGCGAGAAGCCGATCGCGGCATAGATCACCGCCTTGGGCACGTGCACGTCGAAGGCCTCGGCGGCCAGCGCCATGCCCACCATCGCGAGGAAGGCCAGTGCCAGCACCTTGATCGACGGGTGGCGCTCGACGAACTCGCCGATGGGGCGCGCGGCGAACATCATCAGGGCCACCGAGGCCATCACCGCGGCGATCATCACGCCCACGCGGTCCACCATGCCCACGGCGGTGATCACGGAGTCGAGCGAGAACACGATGTCGATGACCGCGATCTGCGCGATCACGCTCCAGAACCGTCCCACCCCGCCGCGCGCCCCATC
>Ga0210384_10000769_pt1 | contig 47598 bp, 53 predicted proteins | sample IncBWH2MmetaG_FD_160574 | JGI IMG/M metagenome (GOLD analysis project Ga0210384, IMG submission 160574) | Forest soil microbial communities from Barre Woods Harvard Forest LTER site, Petersham, Massachusetts, United States - Inc-BW-H-2-M | ecosystem: Environmental > Terrestrial > Soil >... | reverse complement strand
CGGGCTCGATCAAGCCGTTCAAGAAGTGCAAGGCGGAGGTGTACGTGCTGGGCAAGGACGAGGGGGGGCGGCACACGCCGTTCTTCAACGGGTACCGGCCGCAGTTTTACTTTCGGACGACGGACGTGACGGGGGTGTGCACGCTGCCGGGGGGGGTGGAGATGGTGATGCCGGGGGACAACGTGACGATGGCGATCGAGTTGATCCAGCCGGTGGCGATGGAGAAGGAGCTACGGTTTGCGATTCGGGAGGGGGGCCGGACGGTGGGGGCGGGCGTCGTCGCGGAGATCATGGAGTAGCGTATGGTCACCGTCAGCGCCGACCAGAAGATCCGCATCCGGCTGAAGGCATACGACCACAATCTCCTCGACCGCTCGATGAAGGAGATCGTGGAGACGGTGCGCCGGACGGGCGCGCGCGTCACCGGGCCGGTGCTGCTGCCCACCATCATCAACCGGTGGACGGTGCTGCGGTCTCCTCACGTGGACAAGACGTCTCGTGAGCAGTTCGAGATGCGGACCCACAAGCGCCTCATCGACATCCTCGATCCGACCCCGCAGACGGTGGACGCGCTGATGAAGCTCGATCTGCCCAGCGGCGTGGACGTCGAGATCAAGCTCTAGCACCCGCGAGGACAGGACGAATTCCGTTATGGCGATGAAGGAGGGGTTGATCGGCCGGAAGAAGGGCATGACCCAGGTCTTCGGGGAGGACGGCAATCTCATCCCGGTGACCGTGGTCGAGGCGGGCCCCTGCACGGTGGTCGGTGTCTTCACCAAGCCCACCCACGGCTACGACGCCCTGCAGCTCGGGTTCGAGCCCAAGAAGAAGAACGTCACCAAGGCGATGGCCGGCCTCTACAAGAAGGCGGGGGTCGCTTCGGCGATGCGGGTGCTGCGCGAGATCAGGCTCCAGAAGACGGAGGCGGTGAGCGCCTACCAGGTCGGCCAGACCCTCACCGTGGATCTCTTCAGCCCCGGCGAGTTCGTCGACGTGGTCGGGACGACCAAGGGGAAGGGCTTCCAGGGCGGCGTGAGGCGCTACGGCTGGGCCGGCGGCGACGAGACCCACGGGTCCATGTTCCACCGGAGGCCTGGCTCGATCGGCGCCTCCTCGGACCCGTCCCGGGTCTGGCCGGGCCACCACCTGCCGGGCCGGATGGGGGCGGACCGGCGCACCGTGCTCAACGTGGTGGTGGTGCGGGTGATCCCGGAGCAGAATCTGGTGCTGCTCCGCGGCGCGGTCCCGGGGGCGATCGGCGGACTCGTCATCGTGCGCAAGAGCGTGAAACAGACGAAGGCCCAGCAGCAGAAGGCCAAAGAGGCCAAGTAATGCCGAGCGTTCCCGTCCAGGAAGCGAAGGGTAAGTCGCAGCCGGCCCTCGAGCTGTCGCCCGAGGTCTTCGGCGCGACCCCGCGCATCCCGCTGCTCCATCAGGCGGTGGTGAAGGAGCTCGCGGCCCGCCGAGCCGGCACGCACTCGACCCTCGGGCGCAGCCAGGTCCGGGGTGGCGGTCGCAAGCCGTGGAAGCAGAAGGGCACGGGTCGGGCGCGCCAGGGATCGATCCGGGCCACCCAGTGGAAGGGCGGCGGAAAGCCCTTCGGGCCCCGGCCCCGCAAGTACGACAAGCTGATGCCGGCGGCCATGCGCCGCGCGGCGCTGCGGGAAGCGGTCGCGGCCAAGCTCGGCGACGGCGCGTTGTCGGTGGTCGATGCGCTCGGGGTCACCGAGGCGAAGACGAAGGCGCTGGCCACGTGGCTCAAGGGCCTCGGCATCGACGGACAACCCACGCTGCTCGTGGTCGCCCAGATCACGGAGAGCCTGGGCCGCGCCGCGCGCAACGTCCCGTGGCTGCAGCTGGAGGCGCCCGCGCACGTCTCGGTGTACCAGCTGATCCGCAGTGATCGGATCGTCTTCGAGAAGGCGGCGCTGCTGACGCTCGAGGCCTCGCTCCGCCCGAGCGGCCCCAAGGCGGCGGCCGCCAAGACCGCGGAGCCGGCGGCCCCGGCCAAGCCCCCGAAGGGCAAGGCGGCGGGTGCGCCTCGGAGCCCCCGGAGGACGACCCGGTCATGAGGAACCCCCGCGCGGTGCTGGTGCGTCCGCTGATGACCGAGAAGAGCATGCAGCAGAAGGAAGAGCTGAACACGGTGACCTTCGAGGTCGCGGTGGACGCCAACAAGGTGGAGATCCGCCAGGCGGTCGAGAAGGTCTTCAACGTCAAGGTGGCCGACGTGCGCACCCAGGCGCGCGAGGGGAAGTGGAAGCGGATGGGCAAGTTCGAGGGGCGGCGCCGCGCGTGGAAGAAGGCGATGGTGACTCTCGCGCCCGGTCACAAGATCGAGCTCGTGGAGGGGGCATAGCTCATGGGCATCCGAACCCTCAAGCCGACGTCGCCGGCCCGTCGCTACATGACCTTCCTCACCAACGAGGAGATCACCAAGAAGACGCCGGAGAAGAGTCTCCTGCGTCCCAAGATCCGCATCAACGGGCGCAACGTCTACGGCCGCATCACGGTGCGGCACCGGGGCGGCGGGGCCAAGCGGATGCTGCGCGACGTGGACTTCCGCCGCGAGAAGTTGGGCATCCCGGCCAAGGTCGCGGGGATCGAGTACGATCCGGGCCGTTCCGCCCGCATCGCGCTGCTCCACTACCGCGACGGCGAGAAGCGCTACATCATCGCGCCCCACGGGCTCAAGCCCGGCGACGTGGTGATGTCCGGCCCGCAGGCCGACATCCTGCCCGGCAACGCCCTGCCGCTGCGGAACATTCCGCTCGGCACGCTCGTGCACAACGTGGAGCTGCAGCCGGGCAAGGGCGGCCAGCTCTGCCGCAGCGCGGGGACGCTCGCCCAGCTCCTCGCCAAGGAAGGCGATCACGCGAACATCAAGCTGCCCTCGGGTGAGGTACGACAGGTGAAGCTCGAATGCATGGCCACCATCGGCCAGGTCGGCAATCTCGACCACGAGAACGTCTCCGTCGGCAAGGCGGGACGGACGCGGTGGAAGGGCTTCCGCCCGACGGTGCGCGGCACCGTCATGAACCCGGTCGATCACCCGATGGGCGGCGGCGAGGGCAAAGGCAAGGGCAACCATCCCATGACGCCCTGGGGCAAGCCGACCAAGGGCTACAAGACGCGGCGCGGAGCGCGGCCGTCGGATCGCTACATCGTGACGCGACGGACGAAATAGGGAGCGGAGCGGACCATGGGACGGTCGACCAAGAAGGGCCCGTACATCGAGGAGCGACTCGAGAAGCGGGTCGAGGAGCTCAACCGCTCGCGCCAGAAGAAGGTGCTGAAGACCTGGTCGCGCCGGTCCACCATCATCCCGGAGTTCGTGGGCCACACTCTCGCGGTGCACAACGGGAAGAAGTTCATCCCGGTGTACATCACCGAGAACATGGTGGGCCACAAGCTGGGAGAGTTCGCGCTGACCCGGACCTTCAAGGCTCACGGCCAGGCCGAGAAGGCCTCGGCCTCTCCCACCGGAAAGTCCTGAGCGCCATGCGTACCCGAGCCACCGCGCGCTACATCCGGGTGCCCGCCTCCAAGGCCCGTCTCGTCCTGGATCACATCCGGGGCAAGTCGGTGGGCGAGGCCCTGGCCACGCTCCAGTACACGCCGAAGGCGGCGGGCCGTCTCATCGAGAAGGTGCTGCGATCGGCGATCGCGAACGCGGAGCACAACCATCAGGTGCGGAACCTCGACGATCTGCGGGTGGTCAAGGCGGTGGCCGACGGTGGCCCCTCCATGAAGCGGGTGTCCCCGCGGGCGATGGGCCGCGCCTACTTCATCAAGCACCGGACGAGCCATCTCACCATCGAGCTGACCGACGAGACGATCGCGGCGGCGCGGAAGGACAAGGGCTAGCCATGGGGCAGAAGACACACCCGATCGGGTTCCGGCTCGGGGCGACGCGCACCTGGAGCTCGCGCTGGTTCGCGACCAAGGGGTACGCGGCGCTGCTCCACGAGGACCACAAGATCCGCCGCTTCATCAAGTCGTCGCTCTACCACGCGGGGATCTCGCGGATCGACATCGAGCGCTCGGCCAACCGCGCCCGCATCACCATCTACACCGCCCGGCCCGGGATCATCATCGGCCGCAAGGGCGCGGAGGTGGAGAAGCTGAAGAACGAGATCCAGACGCGCACCGCCAAGGAGGTCTACCTCAACATCGAGGAGGTGGTCCATCCCGAGTTGGACGCGCAGCTGGTGGCCGAGAACGTGGCGCTCCAGCTCCAGAAGCGGGTCGCCTTCCGCCGCGCGATGAAGAAGGCGGTGACCTCCGCGCTGCGGCTCGGCGCCGACGGTATCCGCATCGCCTGCGCGGGCCGGCTCGGAGGCGCGGAGATCGCGCGGCGCGAGTGGTATCGCGACGGGCGGGTGCCCCTGCACACCATCCGCGCCGACATCGACTACGGCCTCGCCGAGGCTCACACCACGTTCGGCGCCATCGGGGTGAAGGTGTGGATCTTCAAGGGTGAGGTCCTGCCCGCCCAGAAAGCCGCCGCCGAGGGCTAGCCGCCATGCTGATGCCCAAGCGGGTCAAGTACCGGAAGGCCCAGCGCGGCCGGATGAAGGGCAAGGCGCAGCGCGGCTCGACCCTCGCCTTCGGCGAGTTCGGGCTGAAGGCGCTCGAGCCCGGCTGGGTCACCAACCGGCAGATCGAGGCGGCGCGGGTGTCGCTGGCCCGCAGCGTCAAGCGCGGCGGGAAGATCTTCATCCGCATCTTCCCGGACAAGCCGGTGACCAAGAAGCCGGCCGAGACCCGGATGGGCAAGGGCAAGGGCAACCCGGAGTTCTGGGTCGCGGTGGTCAAGCCGGGTCGGATCATGTACGAGATGGAGGGCGTGGACGAGGTGACGGCCAAGGAGGGGTTCCGCCTTGCCGCGCAGAAGATCGGGATCAAGACGAAGTTCGTGACCCGCGTGCGGGCGCTGTGAGGCGCTGAGGCGACCATGAAGGCGGTCAAGTGGCGTGAGATGTCCGACGACGAGCTGCAGCAGAAGGCCCAAGAGCTCAGCGAGGAGCTCTTCAACCTGAGGTTCCAGCTTTCCATGGGCGTGGCCAAGAACCCGGCCCGGGTGGGGCAGGCCCGGCGCGATCTGGCGCGGGCCCAGACCATCCTCCGGGAGCGGTCGCTGCGCATCCCGCGGACGGCGTAGGCGGCGGGGAGGATCGTACAGTGGGCGTCAAGAAGACGCGGGAAGGCGTAGTGGTCAGCGACAAGATGACGAAGACGCGCGTGGTAGTCATCGAGCGCGTGTACCGTCATCCGCGTTACGAGCGCGTGATCACCCGGTCGAAGCGCCTCAAGGCGCACGACGAGCAGAACGTGAGCAAGATGGGGGATCGGGTGCTGATCGAGGAGACGCGGCCGCTCTCGAAAGAGAAGCGGTGGCGCATCCGGCAGGTGCTGGCGAGCGCGTCATGATCCAGCCGCGATCCATGCTCGACGTGGCCGACAACTCGGGCGCCAAGAAGGTCCAGTGCATCCGGGTCATGGGCGGCGCCAACAAGCGCTACGCGTCCCTCGGGGACGTGGTGGTGGTGGCGGTCAAGGAGGCGGTGCCGGACGGGACCGTGAAGAAGGGCGAGGTGGCCCGGGCAGTGGTGGTGCGCACGGTCAAGGAGGTGGGACGCCGCGACGGGTCCTACATCCGCTTCGACCGCAACGCGGTGGTCCTCCTCAAGGCCGACGACAACCCGGTGGGCACGCGCATCTTCGGCCCGGTGGCGCGCGAGCTTCGCGACAAGCAGTTCACAAAGATCATCTCGCTCGCACCCGAAGTCATCTAGAGGACGCTCAATGGCGATCGCGCACGTGCGGAAGGGTGACACGGTGATGGTGGTGGCGGGCAAGGAGCGGGGCAAGAAGGGCAAGGTGCTGCGCGTGATCCCCGAGAAGGGTCGGGTGGTGGTGGAGCGCCTCAACCTGATCAAAAAGCACCAGAAGCCCACCCAGAAGGTGCGGCAGGGCGGCATCATCGAGCGCGAAGGATCGATCCATCTCTCCAATGTGATGCTCGTGGATCCGGGCAGCGACAAGCCGACGCGGGTCGGCATGCGGGCCCTGTCCGACGGCAAGAAGGTACGGGTAGCCAAGCGGTCGGGCGAGATGCTCGATCGAGCGTGAGGACGTGATGGCAGAGCCGAAGAAAGCGGACGGCAAGGCCCCGGCGCAGAAGGCGGGCGGCAAGGGCGGCCCGGTGGCCCGGCCGAAGGGCGGCGGCAAGGCGGCCCCGGCGGCCGAGCCCCAGGGGCCGGCAAAGCGGGCGAGCGTCAGCGGCACCACACCACCCCGGATGCGCGAGCGCTTCCGGACGACGGTGGTGCCCGCTCTGATGAAGGAGCGCGGCTACTCGAACCCGTTCCAGGTGCCGCGTCTCGAGAAGGTCGTGATCAACATGGGGGTCGGCGAGGGCAAGGAGAATCCGAAGGTGCTGGACTTCGCCACCGCCGATCTGCAGGCGATCGCGGGGCAGCGTCCGGTGATCACCCGCGCCAAGAAGTCGATCGCGAACTTCAAGCTGCGCGAGAACGTGCCGATCGGCTGCAAGGTGACCCTGCGGGGCCCGCGGATGTACGAGTTCCTCGATCGCCTGGTCAATGTGGCGCTGCCGCGGGTACGCGACTTCAAGGGCGTCCCGCCCAAGGGCTTCGACGGCCGCGGCAACTACAACATGGGGCTCAAGGAGCAGGTCATCTTCCCGGAGATCGAGTACGACAAGGTCGACAAGGTCCGCGGCATGGATATCACGATGGTGACCACCGCCCGCACGGACGAGGAAGCGAAGGCGCTCCTCACCCACCTGGGCGTGCCTTTCAGGGAGGCGTAGATGGCCAAGACTGCGCTCATCATGAAGCAGCAGCGCCCCCCGAAGTTCAAGTCGCGCGCGTACACCCGCTGCAAGATCTGTGGCCGCCCGCGCGGCTACCTGCGCAAGTTCCAGGCGTGCCGGATCTGCTTCCGCGAGCTCGCGCTCAAGGGCGAGGTGCCCGGCGTGATCAAGGCGAGCTGGTAGCTCCCATGATGAGCGATCCGATCGCCGATTTCCTGACCCGCATCCGCAACGCGAGCCGGGCCGAGCACGAGAAGGTGGACATCCCGTCGTCGAAACTCAAGCTGCGCATGGCCGAGATCCTCAAGGACGAAGGGTTCATCAAGAACTTCCGAGTGATCGAGGACAACAAGCAAGGCACGCTGCGGGTCTACCTCAAGTACGGAGCCGGCAATGAGAAGATCATCTCGGGCATCGTGCGGATATCGCGTCCCGGGCGGCGCGTGTACGTGACCAAGGACAAGATCCCGTCCATCCTGGCCGGCATGGGCGTGGCGATCCTCTCCACCTCTCACGGGGTGATGACCGATCGTCAGGTGCGCAAACAGAAGCTCGGCGGCGAAGTGCTGGCCTACGTCTGGTAGGAGTGACCTCAGCCATGTCGCGAATCGGCAAGAAACCCATCTCGGTTCCCGCGGGCGTGAAAGTGGCCCTCGAGGGCAGCACCGTCCGCGCCGAGGGACCGAAGGGAAAGCTGAGTCAGGCGATCCCGTCCGGCGTCTCGGTGACGATGGACTCGAACGTTCTCACGGTGGCCCGCAGCTCCGACCACCGGAACGTGCGGGCCCTGCACGGCCTGACCCGGTCGCTGCTCGCGAACATGGTCCACGGCGTCAAGGACGGGTTCGAGCGGAAGCTCGAGATCGTCGGGATCGGCTACCGGTGCCAGCTCCAGGGCAAGGCCCTGCAGCTCGCGCTCGGCTACTCGCATCCGATCATCTTCCCGCTGCCCGACGGCGTGCAGGCGGAGGTCGACCGGCAGGTCTCGATCACCCTGCGGGGCGCCGACAAGGCCTTGGTCGGCCAGACCGCGGCCAAGCTGCGCGCGCTACGAAAGCCCGATCCCTACAAGGGCAAGGGCATCAAGTACGCCGACGAATATATCCGGAGGAAGGTCGGCAAGAAGGCGGGGGCGAAGTGATGCTGACCGGACAGAAGATCCAGGGACGGAAGATCCGCCATCTCCGTATCCGCCAGCGTGTGCTCGGGACGCCGGAGCGGCCGCGGCTGGCCGTGTTCCGGAGCCTGAACCACATCTACGCCCAGGTGATCGACGACAGCAGCGGGCGGACGCTGGCCGCGGTGGACAGCCGCGCGCCGGAGTTCCGGGACAAGGTCAAGAGTGGCGGCAACGTGGCCGCGGCCAAGATCGTGGGAGAGCTGGTGGCCCAGCGGGCGAAGGCGCACGGCATCAGCCAGGTGGTGTTCGACCGGGGCGGCTATCAGTACCACGGACGGGTCAAGGCCCTGGCCGAGGCGGCACGGGCCGCCGGCCTTGGGTTCTAGGGGAGGAGCATCGAGTGGCGGAAGCGCGGATCGATCCCAATGCGCTGGACCTGACCGACCGGGTGGTCGCCATCAATCGGGTGGCCAAGGTCGTCAAGGGCGGCCGGCGATTCTCCTTCACGGCGCTGGTGGTGGTGGGCGACGGGCAGGGGCACGTGGGCGTCGGGCTGGGCAAAGCCCGGGAAGTTCCGGAAGCGATCCGGAAGTCGGTGGAGCACGCGAAGAAGGACCTGGTCCAGGTGCCGCTGAAGGACACCACGATTCCGTGCGAGATCACCGGCCACTTCGGCGCCGCGCGCGTCTATCTGAAGCCGGCTGCGCAGGGGACCGGGGTCATCGCGGGCGGGGCAGTCCGGCCGGTGCTGGAGGCGGCGGGCGTGCAGGACATCCTGACCAAGACCCTCGGCACGAACAACCCGCACAACGTGCTCAAGGCGACGATGGACGCGTTTCGCCGCCTCAAGCGGCTGCAGGCCACGTATGCGGCGCGTCGCCGCTCGATGGACGGCGATGGGCAGGAGGCCCCGGTTGGCAAAGACGCTTAGAGTGACGCTGGTCAAGAGCATCATCGGGCTGTCGCCCCGGCAGGAAGCGACGGTGCGAGCGCTCGGACTGCGTCGTATCCGTCACGCGGTGGAGCATCAGGACACGCCGACCATTCGCGGGATGATTCGCAAGGTCCCGTTCGTCCTGGAGGTCAAGGAATCATGAGACTCGAGGATCTGCGACCGGCCGCCGGCTCGACGCGCAAGCGGAAGCGGATCGGGCGAGGCCCCGGGTCCGGCCACGGCAAGACCTCCGGCAAGGGCCACAAGGGGCTCAACGCCCGGTCCGGTGGCGGCGTCCGGCCGGGGTTCGAGGGCGGCCAGATGCCGCTCTTCCGCCGGCTGCCCAAGCGCGGCTTCCTGCCCTACGGTGGCAAGACCAGCTTCGCCATCATCAACGTCGGCGAGCTGGCCGCGCGCTTCGCGGCCGGCAGCGTGGTCGATCCGGACACGCTGGTCTCGAGCGGCCTGATCCGCAAGTCGGGCCGCGGCGCGGTCAAGGTCCTGGGCGACGGGGACGTGGCCCACGCGCTGACCGTCCGGGTCCACAAGGTCAGCGAATCGGCCAAGCAGAAGCTCGAAGCCGCGGGCGGTCGCGTCGAATCGATCCCGGCCAAGGTTCCGTACGCCCGGAAGGTCGCCAAGTGATCGAAGGCCTGCAGAGCTTCCAGAACATCTTCAAAGTTCCGGAGCTCAAGCGCCGGGTCCTGATGACCCTGGTGCTCCTGGCCGCCTACCGGCTCGGCGCCCACGTGCCCACGCCGGGCATCGACTCGGTGGCGCTCGCCGAGTTCTTCAACCAGGTGCAGGGCACCCTGCTCGGGATGGTGGACCTCTTCTCGGGCGGCAACCTGCGGCGGTTGACCGTGTTCGCGCTCGGGATCATGCCCTACATCTCGGCCTCCATCATCCTGCAGCTCCTGACCGTGGTGATCCCGGCGCTGGAGCGGCTGGCCAAGGAAGGCGAGGCGGGCAAGAAGAAGATCACCCAGTACACGCGCTACGGCACGATCGTGCTCTCGCTCGTGCAGTCGTTCGGCATCGCGGTGGGGCTCGAGAGCATGCGGAGCTCGACCGGCGCGGTGCTGGTCCCCGATCCGGGCTGGGGGTTCCGACTCCTGACCATGCTCACCCTGACCACGGGCACCTCCCTCATCATGTGGCTGGGCGAGCAGATCTCCGAGAAGGGCATCGGCAACGGTATCTCCCTGATCATCTTCGCGGGGATCGTGGTTCGCCTACCCTCGGCGATCGTCTCCTCCTACACCCTGATCGCCACCGGCGAGCTCAAGCTCTTCGTGTTCCTGGGCCTCATCGTGATGATGGTGCTGGTCACCGCGGCGGTCGTGGTGATGCAGGAGGGCCAGCGCAAGATACCGGTGCAGTACGCCAAGCGCGTGGTGGGCCGGCGCATGTACGGTGGCCAGTCCACCCACATCCCGCTGCGCATCAACACCGCGGGGGTGATCCCGGTGATCTTCGCGTCGTCGCTCATCCTGTTCCCGGCCACCCTGACCCGCTTCATCCACCACCCGTGGATGCAGTACATCTCGGAGGCGCTCTCGCCCGGGCACCTCACCTACACCGCGCTGTACTGCGCGCTGATCATCTTCTTCGCCTACTTCTACACCGCCATCGTCTTCAACCCGGTAGACCTGGCCGACAACATGAAGAAGTACGGCGGCTTCATCCCGGGGGTGCGGCCCGGCAAGAAGACGGCCGAGTACATCGACAAGACCTTGACGCGCATCACGTTGCCGGGGGCCGTCTTCCTGGCCATGATCTCGGTCCTGCCCGACTTCCTGATCCGCTGGTTCAACACCCCGTTCTACTTCGGTGGGACCAGCCTGCTGATCGTGGTCGGCGTGGCCCTGGACACGGTGCGCCAGATGGAGTCGCATCTGCTGATGCGGAACTACGAAGGCTTCCTGCGCAAGAAGGCCAAGGGCGCATGAGCGCTCGCGTGGTCTTCCTGGGCGCGCCCGGGGCCGGCAAGGGGACCCAGGCCCGTCGCCTGGCCGGGGGCTGGGCGGTGCCCCAGGTGGCCACCGGGGACATGCTCCGCGAGGCGGTCGCCGAGGGCACGCCGCTCGGGCGCGAGGCCAAGCGCTTCATGGATTCGGGCGCGCTGGTACCGGACGAGGTGGTGATCGGGCTCGTGGACGAGCGTTTGGCCCGACCGGACGCGGCGTCGGGCTACGTGCTCGACGGCTTCCCGCGTACGGTGGCCCAGGCGGAGGCCCTCGACGCGCTGCTGCGGCGCCGTGGGCAGGACCTGGACCGGGTGATCTTCTTCGACGTCTCGCGCGACGAGCTGCTGCGGCGGCTGACCGGGCGCCGGATCTGCCGACAGTGCGGCACCGCGTTCCATCTGATCTCGGCCCCGCCGAGGGCGGCCGGGCGGTGTGACCAGTGCGGCGGTGAGCTCTACCAGCGTCCCGACGACGCGGAGGCCACGGTGGCGCACCGTCTCGACGTGTACCAGAAGCAGACCGCGCCGCTACTCGACTACTACCGGGATCGCGGACTCCTCGTGCGGGTGGAGGGTGAGGGGCCGGTGGAGCGGGTGGCCGAATCGATCCAGAAGGCCGTCCGGGCGGAGGCTGCCTCGTGATCATGCTCAAGTCCCCCCGCGAGCTCGCCCACATGCGGGCGGCCGGGCGCATCCTCGCAGAGGTGAAGGATCGTCTGCGTGCGATGGTCCGGGCCGGGCTCTCGACCAAGGAGATCGACGTCGACGTGGAGGGCTTCATCGTCTCCCGTGGGGCCACGCCGGCCTTCAAGGGATACCGGGGGTTTCCGGCCACCGCGTGCATCTCGATCAACGAGGAAGTGGTGCACGGGATCCCGTCGCCGAAGCGGAAGCTGCGGGACGGTGACATCGTCGGGCTTGATCTCGGGTGTATCGTAGAAGGCTACTACGCCGACTGCGCGATCACCCTGCCGGTGGGCGCGGTGGCCGCGCGGGTGCAGGAGCTGCTGGACGTCACACGCGAAAGCCTCGACAAGGCGATCGTGCAGTGCCGCGCCGGCAATCGGCTGGGGGACATCTCCCACGCGGTCCAGGCCCACTGCGAGAGCCACGGCTTCGGGGTCGTGCGCGCGTTCGTGGGCCACGGGATCGGCCGGAACCTGCACGAGGAGCCGCAGATCCCGAACTTCGGGGACCCGGGCCGCGGGCAGATGATCAAGGCCGGAATGGTGCTGGCCATCGAGCCCATGGTGACGATGGGCTCGTACGAGGTGCGCATCCTGGAGGACCGCTGGACCGCGGTCACGGTGGATGGGAGCTGGGCCGCGCACTTCGAGGACACCATCGCCATCACCGAGAGCGGCCCGGAAGTGCTGACACGACTCGATCAGGCGGCCTGAGGAACCGGACCGATGGCCAAGGAAGACGCGATCGAGGTGGAGGGTACGGTGGTGGAGCCGCTGCCCAACGCGATGTTCCGGGTGGAGCTGGAGAACGGTCACAAGGTGCTGGCGCACGTCTCGGGCAAGATGCGCATGAACTTCATCCGCATTCTGCCCGGCGACAAGGTGAAGGTCGAGCTCTCGCCGTACGACCTCACTCGGGGCCGGATCACATATCGATTCAAGTAGCTCGGTAGAGGAGCGTATGAAAGTCAGACCGTCGATCAAGGTTCGGTGCGAGAACTGCAAGATCGTGCGCCGGCAGGGCCGCGTGCGGATCATCTGCAAGAATCCGCGCCACAAGCAGCGCCAGGGATAGGAGCCGACATGGCACGTATCGCGGGAGTCGACTTGCCACGGGACAAACGAGGGGCGATCGCGATCCAGTACATCTACGGGATCGGGATTCCGTCGGCCAGGAAGATCTTCGCCGACGCGCGGGTCGACCCCAACAAGCGGGTCAAGAGCTGGTCGGACGACGAGACCGGCCGGGTTCGCGACATCATCGAGCGGGAGTACAAGGTGGAGGGCGACTTGCGCCGGGAGGTGTCGATGAGCGTGAAACGGCTCATGGACATCGGCTGCTACCGCGGCATCCGCCACCGCAAGGGTCTGCCGGTACGCGGGCAGCGGACCCATACCAACGCCCGGACCCGAAAGGGCAAGAGCAAGGGCGTGATGGTCAAGAAGAAGCCGGTGGCCGCCGCCCCCGCCGCCCCCGCGGCGAAGAAGTAAGGAGCCGAACCCATGGCCGACGCCGCGGAACAGAAGCCGGACGAGAAGAGCGCCGCCGCATCCCGACGGGGTGGGCGCAAGCGGGAGCGCAAGGAGGTGCGGGTGGGCATCGCCCACGTGCAGGCCACCTTCAACAACACGATCGTGACCCTCACCGACAAGATGGGCAACGTCGTGTCCTGGGCCAGCGCGGGGAGCGTCGGCTTCAAGGGCTCCCGGAAGAGCACGCCGTTCGCGGCCCAGACCGCCGCCGAGAACGCGGCCCGCAAGGCCATGGACTTCGGCCTCAAGCAAGTGGAGGTCTTCGTGCGCGGCCCAGGCGCCGGGCGCGAGGCCGCGATCCGCTCGCTGCAGGCGGTGGGGCTGGAGATCACCGCCATCCGTGACGTGACCCCGATTCCGCACAACGGCTGCCGGCCGCCCAAGCGGCGTCGCGTGTAGGAGGAGAAGGACGTGGCACGATATCGAGCCGCCGTCTGCCGGCAGTGCCGGCGTGAGGGCATCAAGCTGTTCCTGAAGGGCGCGCGCTGCTTCACCGAGAAGTGCGCGATCGAGCGCCGGAACTATCCGCCCGGCCAGCACGGGCTCGGCCGCACCAAGCCGACCCCGTACGGTATCCAGCTCCGCGAGAAGCAGAAGGCCAAGCGGATCTACGGGGTGCTGGAGGCCCAGTTCCGCCGGTACTTCGCGTGGGCCGAGGCCGAGAAGGGCATCACCGGCGAGAACCTGCTCAAGTTCCTCGAGCGGCGCCTCGACAACGTGGTCTTCCGCCTCGGCATGGCCGCCTCCCGACGGGAGGCGCGGCAGATGATCGGGCACGGTCACATCCAGGTGAACGGGCGCAAGGTCTCGATCCCGTCCTTCATCGTGAAGGTGGGCGAGGTGGTGCAGCTGCGACCGACCTCCAAGATGCAGGAGCGAGTGGCCGACAACCTGGCATCGGGGCGCTCGCCGGTGCCGCCGTGGCTCGACCTGGACGTCAACGAGAAGAAGGGGACGGTTCGCGGGCTCCCGCTGCGGGAAGACATCCAGATCCCGGTGCAGGAGCAGCTCATCGTCGAGCTGTTCTCGAAGTAGGCGGGCGGCCCGCCGGAAGGGGCATATGGCAAGGATTCCGTTCCAGAAGCCGAAGTCGATCCAGTGGGAGATCCTGTCCGACCGTTACGGGCGGCTGGTCGCCGAATCGTTCGAGAAGGGCTACGCCCTCACCGTCGGCCACTCGCTGCGCCGCACGCTGCTGGCGATCGTGCCGGGCTCCGCGGTGGCCTGGGCGCGCATCCCGGGCGTCAAGGACGCGGGCACCCGGATCCCGGGGGTGCAGGAAGACACCACCGACGTGCTGCTGAACATCAAGAAGCTGGCGGTGAACGTCCCATCCGGGGAGTTCGCGGAGACGCGGCTCGAGGCCAAGGGGCCCAAGCAGGTCACGGGCGCCGACGTCTCGGAGGCGAGCGGGGTCGAAGTCTTGAACCCGGAGATCCACATCGCGACCCTCGAGGCGGGCGCGTCGCTCTCGATCGACCTCGGCATCGGGATCGGGCGCGGCTACGTCGCGGCCGACCGGCATCCCGCGGGCTCGGTGCCCGCCGGCGCCATCCCGCTGGACGCGGCCTTCTCCCCGATCCAGCGCGTCTCCTACGGCGTGGAGAACGCCCGGCTCGGCAAGGTCACCGACTACGAGAAATTGATCCTCGAGATCTGGACCAACGGCGCGGTCTCGCCCGACGACGCCCTCTCGCGGGCGGCCCGCCACCTGCGCGGCCACTTCGCCCACCTGGCCCCCGAAGGGCGCGAGGAGGAAGAGGACGAGGTGGAGACCACCGGGGAGGGGTTCCTCCAGGAGAGCCTCGGCAAGTCCCTGGAGGACCTGGCGCTGCCCGCGCGGGCCATCAACGCGCTGAAGAACCACGAGATCATGACCGTGGCGGACCTCGTCCAGAAGACCGACGAGGATCTCGAGACGGTCAAGAATCTGGGCTCCAAGTCCATCGAGGAGATCAAGACCGCCCTGAACGCGATGGGGCTCTCGCTCGGTATGCGTATCGACCCGAACCTGCTGGGCGCGCTTGGTCGGGGAGGGGCGAAATGAGGCACGGCAGGGCGAACTCGAAGCTCGGCCGGATTCCCCAACATCGCTGGGCCCTCTTTCGTAACCTGCTGGTCGCGCTCTTCCGTCACGAGCGCATCATGACCACCGAGGCCAAGGCCAAGGCGGTCCGCGGGCTGGCCGATCACATGGTGACGCTGGCCAAGCGCGAGAGCCTCCACGCGCGGCGGCAGGTACTGACCATGGTGCCGGACGAGACGGTGGTGCGGAAGCTGTTCGACACCATCGCGGCGCGATTCAGCGAGCGCCACGGCGGCTACACCCGGATCATGAAGGCCGGTCTGCGCCCCGGCGACCGGGCCCCGATGGTGGTGCTGGAGCTGGTGGATCGGCCGGAGGCGCCCAAGGAGAAGGGCAAGAAGGACGCGAAGGCCGAGAAGGCGCCCAAGGAGGACAAGAAGGCCGGCAAGGGCGAGGCCGGAGCGGGCGCCGCGAAGGGTCGGCGGAAGAAGGCGGCCGCTGCGGCGGGGTAAACAGCCCGTAGCGTGACCGCGCGCGGCGTTCACGCAACCGTTTAGTTCTTTAGGCTTGTTGAATGCGGGGGCCCAGAAATGGCCCCCGCACTCCCCCAGTCCGCGGACGGCCCGTTAGGGCGGCAGGGCCGTCGCTTTATTTCAGGTTCTTCTTGAAGAGGTCGAGGGTCCGGCGCCAGGCGTCTTCCGCGGACGCCTTGTGGTAAACGTCGGCGCGCTCGTCGTTGAAGAAGCCGTGGTCCACGCCCGGATAGATGTGGATCTCGACCGGCTTGCCCGCTTTCTTGATCGCGGCCTCCACCTCGCGGGCGGTCTGCGGGGTGACGAAGCCGTCCTTCTCGGCGAAGAGGCCGAGCACCGGGCCGCTCAGCCGGTGGTAGTCCGGCTTCACGTTGGGATGGATACCGTAGAAGTCGACCACCGCTCCCACACTCGCGTTGGTGCAGCCCGCGAAGAGGGCGAGCTGGCCGCCCATGCAGAAGCCCACCGCGCCCAGCTTGGAGGTCGACGAGTGGCCGGCGAGGTACTTGGCGGCCCCGGCCAGATCCTTCTCGGCGCGCTCGATGTTGAGCGCCATGAAGAGCTTGCCCGCCGCGTCGGGCTCGGTGGCGGTCTGGCCGTGATAGAGATCTGGCGCGAGCGCCGAGAAGCCGGCGGCCGCGAAGCGGTCGGACACGTTCTTGATGTGCCCGACGAGCCCCCACCACTCCTGGATCACGAGCACGCCCGGCCCCTTTCCGGAGGCGGGCGTGGCCAGATAGCCTTTCGTGGAATGACCGTTGCTGGGGAAATCGACCATCTTGCCGGCCATGGCGTGTCCTTTCTGTTGTTCTGGTTTGTGCGTCAGGGGTTCGTCTTCTTGGCCGCGTCCGGGGTGACCCGGGCGGTGAGGACGCGACGCTTGTCCGCTTCGAGCACGGTGATGGTGTAGCGGCCCACGCGGAACACCTCGCCGACCAGTGGGATCCGGTGAAGCGTGGCGAGCACGAGCCCGGCCACCGTCTCGAAGTCTCCCTTCGGGAGATCCCACTCGAGTGCCTCGTTGACCTCGTCGATGCCCGCGCGCCCAGCCACCCGGTAGCTGCCGTCGGGCAGGCGCTCGATGGTGTCCGGGGTTCGGTCGTGCTCGTCGCGGATCTCGCCGACCACTTCCTCGACGATGTCCTCCACCGTCACGATCCCGACCGCGCCGCCGTACTCGTCCACCACCACCGCCAGCTGCACGCGGTTCTTCTGCATCTCGCGCAGGAGATCGTCGATGCGCTTGGTCTCCGGCACGTAGGTGGCGGGCCGCATCAGCGAGCGGAGATCGGGCGCCTCCACGCCGCGCCGCAGCAGGTCCATCGCGGTGACGACGCCCACGATGTTGAACACCCGGTCGGTGTATACCGGGATGCGGGAGAAACCGCGCTCCTGGATGAGGCGGATCGCGTCCGCGGGCGTGGCCGTCTCGGACAGGGCCGCCACGTCCACCAGCGGCACCATGACCTCCCGCACCGCGGTTTCCCCGAGGTCGAAGATCTTGTCGATCATCTCGGCCTCGCTGACCGTCACGTCCGCCTCCTCCGGCTCGAGCTGCAGGAGCAGCTTCAGCTCCTCGCGGGAGACGAACTGGCGGGTGCTGATGCGGGCGTGCCCGGTCAGAGCCAGCAGCCAGCCGACGAGGGCGTTGGCGCCCCAGGTGAGCGGCGTCAGCAGCCGGCCCGCGGCCTCGATCGCCGGGAACAGCACCAGGATCAGTCCGGTGGCCCGCTCCCGCGCGATGGCCTTCGGGATGACCTCGCCGAAGACCAGCATGAGCGGGGTGAGAGCCAGCGTGACCATGAGCGCCGCGCCGCCGCCCGCCACCGGGATGAGCGCCCACGTGGCCACCGTGGAGGCGGTGATGTGGGCGAGCGTCACGCCCATCATCGCGGTGGAGAGCAGGCGCTCCGGGCGGCGAAACGCCTCCAGGTATCGGACCGCGGTTCGGTGGCCGCCCTCCGCCATGTGCCGGAGCCGGAGCCGATTGGCTGCGATGAACGACATCTCGGCGGCCGAGAACACCGAGGTTACCAGCAGGGCCAGCCCGATGATCCAGAGGTAGATCACGGCACCTTGCTCGGCTCGGGCACTTCGGGGAGCGTGACCAGCACCTCGAGCACGCGCGTCCGCTCGACCTTCTCCACCGTCACCCGGACCCCGTCGGCCTCCTTCTTCTCGCCCTTGTGGGGCACCCGCCCGAACAGATCGAGCACCCAGCCGCCCACCGTGTCGAAGGACTCGTTGGGAATCTGCAGCCCGGTGGCCGCGTTCAGCTCGTCGATCGGGAGGCGGCCGGAGATCCGAAAGCTCTGTGGGCTGACGCGCTGGATCAGCCGCTCGTCCTCGTCGTACTCGTCGCGGATCTCGCCGACCAGCTCCTCCAGCAGGTCCTCGAGCGTCACGAGGCCGGCGGTGCCGCCGTACTCGTCCACCACGATGGCGAGATGGAGCTTCTTGGCCTGGAACTCGCGCAGCAGCGCGTCCGCCCGCTTCGACTCCGGCACGAAGTAGGGGGGATGGAGATGCGGCCGGAGGTCGAAGGAGGGGGGGAGGCCGCCGACGTGCGGCAGCAGATCCTTGGTATAGAGCACCCCGACGATCTGGTCGACCGTGTCCTCGAAGACCGGCACCCGGGAATGGAGCTGCTCCCGGAGGAGCGGGAGAAGCCGGCCGGGCGGGGTCGCCACGTCGAGACAGAACATGTCGGGTCGTGGCACCATCACTTCGCGCACGAGCGTGTCCTCGAGCTCGAAGACCTTGTGGATCATCTCCCGCTCGGACCGCTCCACCACGCCCTCCCGGGCGCCCACGTCCACCAGCGTGCGCAGCTCTTCCTCGGAGATCTCCGGCTGCCCCTTCGCCCGTTCGGAGCCGACGACCCGAAGGGTGAGCGCGGTGAAGGTGCCGAGGCCGATGCGGATCGGCTTGAGCGCCACCGAGAGCCACCCGACCGGACGGCTCACCCACGCCGCGAAGCGCAGCGGGTGCTCGACCGCGAGGGTCATCGGCAGCACCTCGCCGAACACGGTGAGCAGGAAGACCATGCTCGCGATGGCGATCGCCAGGCCGATCGAGCCGAAGAGCTGCTCGGCGATCGTGGCCGCGAGCGCCGACGCCCCGATATTGACCACCGTGATGCCCACCAGCAGGGTGACGAGCAGCTCGTGCGGCTGCTTGAGCAGGGGGACGAGCGGGCCCGGGGTCCTGCCTTCCTGCTCGGCCAGCTCCTTGAGGCGCGTGCGCCCGAGCGAGAAATAGGCGGCCTCGGCGCCCGACAGGAGGGCCGAGACGAGCAGCAAGGCCGCGAGCCCCAGCAGCTCGAGGAGAAGCCGCTTATCCATACCGCCTAGCCATGGAAATGCTCGAAGCCGGCCCGCATCGCGACCGGCCGGTCGTTTGCATCCACGAACACGACCTCGCCCGCCGGCCCCTCGATGCGTCCGATGATGGTGAGCGAGCTCTCCGTCGCCTCCCGGAGGCCCGCGACGAGGTGATCGATCGCGCCGGGATCGGCCGTCAACAGCAGCTCGTAGTCTTCGCCTCCGCACACCGCCCACTCACGGGAGTCCCGGCCGAGCGCCCGCGCGGCCTGCTCCACGGCCGAGGCCACCGGGATCCGATCGAGTGCGATCCGGGCGCCCACGTCGCTCTCCCGGCAGACGTGGGCGAGGTCGGTGGCGAGGCCGTCCGAGCAATCCATCATCGCGTGCACCCCTGAGGCTTGCCCGAGCCAGCGGCCCTCGGCCACGCGGGCACGCGGTCGGAGGTGGGCACCGGTGATCTCGGCCAGCTGCCTCGAGGTCAGCCCGGCGTCGCGCGCGCGGTCGAGCCCGATCTCGAGCGCGTGAAGCCCCGCGGCGGAGGCGCCGAGGCTCCCGGTGACCGCCACCACGTCGCCGACGCGGGCCTGGGATCGCAGGCGTGGCGTGCCCGGATGGACGCCGAGGAGCGTGACGTTCACCATCCAGCCCCCCGGTGATCCCGAGGTGTCGCCGCCGACCACGGTCACGCCGTGCGGGGCCGCGGCTTCGTCGAGGCCGACGTAGAAGGCGTCCACGGACTCCACCTGCGTCTCGGCGGGAACCGCGAGGGCGACGAGGGCCCAGCGGGGAATGCCCCCCATGGCCGCGATGTCGGACAGGTTGACCGCCAGGGCCTTCCAGCCGATGTCGGCGGGGCTGGCCGAAACCCGCCGGAAGTGGACACCCTCGATCAGGAGGTCGGTGGTGGCGAGCAGTCGGTGAGCGGGCGGGACCGTGAGCACCGCGGTGTCGTCGCCGATGCCGACCTCCACTCCCGCGCCCGCGGTGCGGGCCGCCTCACGACTCCGGATGCGACGGATCAACCCGCGCTCGCCCAGCCGACCAAGGCTCACCCGTTCGGGTGGCTCGGACGCCTTCATGCGGGGGCGGAGACCGAGGTCAGCTCCAGGAAGTTGCGCAGCAGCGCCTTGCCCTGGCTGGTGAGGATGGACTCGGGATGGAACTGTACGCCTTCCACCGGGAAGCGTCGATGCCGCAATCCCATGATCTCGCCATCATCCGCTCGCGCCGTGATCTCGAGTTCGTCGGGCAGCCCCGATTCCAGGACGACCAGCGAGTGATAGCGCGTGGCTTCGAAGCCCGGCGGCAGCCCGCGGAAGACTCCACGGCCGTCGTGCGTGATCGGGGAGGTCTTGCCGTGCATCTGGCGCCCGGCCCGCGCCACCGTGCCTCCGAACGCCTGGCCGATCGCCTGGTGCCCGAGGCAGACGCCCAGGATCGGCACGCGCGCGTGAAAGCGGCGGATCAGATCGAGCGAGATGCCGGCGCCGTCGGGATTGCCGGGCCCCGGGGAGATGACGATGCCATCCGGAGCGAGGCCTTCGACGTCGTCCACCGTGAGCGCGTCGTTGCGAGCCACCCGCATGGTCGCGCCGAGCTCTCCCAGGTACTGCACCAGGTTGTAGGTAAACGAATCGTAGTTGTCGAGGACCAGGATCATCGCGGCTGCTCCTGCGAGGCAATTCGCAGGGCCAGGATCATCCCGCGGGCCTTCGAGCATGTCTCGAGCCACTCCGTCTTCGGGTCAGAGTCGGCGACGATTCCCGCGCCCACCTGGACGGACGCGCGACGGCCGTGGCAGACCACGGTGCGTATCGTGATGCACGAGTCGAGCGTGCCCGAATACGAGATGTAGCCCACCGCGCCACCGTAGGGGCCGCGGCGGGTCGGCTCCAGCTCCTCGATGATCTCCATCGCGCGGATCTTGGGCGCCCCGGTCAGCGTCCCCGCCGGAAAGCAGGCGGCCAGCACGTCGAAAGCGTCCTTGCCGGGCTCGAGCCGTCCCCGCACATGGCTGACCAGGTGCATGACGTGCGAATAGCGCTCGACCACCATGAACTCGGAGACCTCGACCGATCCGATCCGGCTCACCCGCCCCACGTCGTTGCGCCCGAGGTCAACGAGCATCACGTGCTCCGCGCGCTCCTTGGGATCCGCCTGCATCTCCTTCGCGAGCCGGGCGTCTTCTTCCTCGTTGCGCCCGCGCGGGTGGGTCCCCGCGATGGGCCGCTCTTCCACCCGCTCGTCCTCCAGACGAACCAGGACCTCCGGGGAGGAGCCGACGATGCTGGTCTTGCCCAGACGGAGGAAGAAGAGATAGGGCGACGGGTTGATGGTGCGAAGCGCGCGATAGACCGTGAAGGGATCCGCGCGGAGCTCGGTATCGAGCCGCCGGGAGACCACGATCTGGTAGGCGTCGCCGGCCGCGATGAATTCCTTCGCGCGTCGCACGCTCTCCATGAAGGCGGTCTGATCCATCGTGGAGACGAAGCCGTCGTCACCGAGGGCCACCAGCGGATCGATCGGCGGAATCGTGAGCGGGGCGGGGGACCGCGCCGGTCTCCGCAGGTTCCCCAGCAGCATGCCGATCTTGACCGCGGCCGCGTCGTAGGCCCGATCGAGCGAGGCGGGGTCCGTCTTGGTCACGTGCGCATTGGCGATCACGAGCAGCCGGTGCCGGAGGTTGTCGAAGACCAGCAGGCTGTCCGTGAACATGAACACCGCGTCGGGCAGCTTCTGATCGTCTCGGGTCAGGGAAGGGAGCCGCTCGACGTGGCGGATCATGTCGTAGGACAGGAAGCCCACCGCCCCGCCCTGGAATCGAGGCAGGCCGGGGACCGGAACCGGCTTGAAGCGGGAGAGAAGCTCCCGCAGCGACGCGAACGGATCGGTGCTCGGCAGGAGCTCCGTGTGCCCATCGGCGTGCCGCACGCTGACACGCTTGCCCTTGGCGGTGAATACGAGGAGCGGGTCCGAGCCCAGGAAGGAGTACCGGGCCCACTTCTCGCCCCCCTCGACCGACTCGAGGAGGAACGCGTAGGAGCCGGGGCGCAAGCGCAAGAAGGCCGAGAGCGGGGTATCGAGGTCCGCGGCCAGCTCGGCGAAGATCGGGATCAGGTTCCCCTGTCCGGCCAGGGCGCCAAACTCTTCCCTCGTCGGTGAGAGTGGGGGGAGATCAGGCCCCACCGGCGACATGGATGACCCGCTCAGGCGTTGGCGTCCAGCTTCTTCTTGAGCTGGGCTTTGGGTACCGCGCCGATCACCTGGTCCAGCACCTTGCCACCCTTGACGAACAAGATGGTGGGAATGGATCGGATGCCGTAACGAGCGGCCAGGGCCGGCTGCTCGTCGACGTTGACCTTGGCAAGGGTCACTGTTCCATTGCCCTCACGGACCAGCTCCTCGAGGGTGGGCGCGATGGCCCGGCAGGGGGCACACCACTCGGCCCAGAAGTCGACCAACATCAACTCGGTGCGATTGCCCAGTTCAGTGTCGAAGCTGGCCTCGGTGAGATGGAGCGTGCTCTCGGCCATTTATTCAGGGTCTCCTTGTCGTACTCCTGAAGTCTGCAGGACAGCCGGTGGGAGTTCCATAAAAACGCAGCGCTACGCTAACATAGGCCCTCCGCCATCGCAAGCCGGGCCCCGTCCACTCCGCCCAGGCCGGTGCCGAGCGCCGGTGCACCGCGCCGTGAGCAATTGCCCCAATCCTCGGGCAGACGACGGTTCCGGGCACTACTTCTGACAGTACGCGTCACCTGCTGGACGTCCGCTGGCTGTCAGTGGACCGAGACTGCGACGCAAACGCGCCGCAAGGACCAGAAAGCCTTGAATCCATGAGACCTAGCCGAACGCCTCCTAGAGGGGCTCCAAGACGGCGGAAAACCTCGGTTGGTAGGGGGTTTGCAGTAGATGAACCCCCCGCCAAGCCCTGGCGGGAGAGTCGTACAACAGTGCACCACTCAGGCGAGGAGGTCGCTTCGTGGGCAAGGTGATGGTGGTCGATGACGCGGTGTCGGAGCTGAAGCTGATCGAGGGCATTCTCAAGTCGGCCGGTCACCAGGTCGTCTCGTACGAGAACGGCGAGATGATCGAGGAGCGAGTCGTGGAGGAGCGGCCGGACGTACTCCTGCTCGACATCGTCATGCCCAAACGCAACGGCTACGAGGTGCTGCGGGGCCTCCGTCGGGATCCGCGCACCAAGGACACGCCGGTGGTGTTCGTCAGCTCGAAGAATCAGGAAAGTGACCGGCTCTGGGGACAGCGACAGGGGGCGGCGGACTATCTGGCCAAGCCCTTCACGGCAGATCAGCTTCTGGGCGTGGTCCGCCAGTTCGTGCGATAGGTTCGATGGCCCAGAACCCGGGCTCCCCGTCTCCCGTCCTGCCGTCGCGGCCGGAAGCCGCTCCGGCCCTGCGCGCCTGTTTGTTCGCCCTGGCGGGCTCCCGGTTCGCGGTGGACGTCCGGAGCGCGCGCGAGGTGGCGGTCTTCGACGACATCACCGGGGTACCCCGGGCCCCCCGGCATCTGATCGGGATCGCCAACCTGCGCGGCACCGTGATGCCGATCGTGGACGTCCGCGACGTCCTCGGCCTGCCGGAATCACGCCCGGCGCGCAGCGTGCGGACTCTCGTGTTGCGTGATGGCCCGCTCCAGGCGGCGGTCGTCGTCGACACGGTGCTAGGACTCGAGCCGTTCGATGAGGTGCTGCCTCCCGACGCCCCGTCCGCGGCCCGCATCCGGGGACCGCGCGCGTTCGTTTCGGGTTGGCTGGAATGGGCTGGGGAAACGCTGGCGTTACTGGACGTCCCCCGAGTGCTCGCGGCCCTGCGGGTCGGGACGCCCGGGGGCAGTCCCGAGTCGCCCGCACACGGAGAACCGGCATGAAGCGGAGAGCATTCCTCGGAGTCCTATCGGCAGGTCTCGCGGGTCGCGTCTTGAGTGGAGCCGCGGCGCGGGCGCAGTCGCCGGCCGGTCGACCGCTCGCGCCGGCCAAGGGACTTCCGGCCGACGGCACCGCGGCAAGCGGGAGCGCGGGCGACGTCCGGATCGGCATGAGCGCCGCCTTTCGCGGTTCCGCCGCCGGGCTGGGCATCGAGCTCTACCGCGGCGCGCAGGCGTACTACAGCGAGATCAACGCGCGTGGAGGAATCTTCGGGCGGTCGATCACGGTGGCCGCGCTCGACGACAGCTACAATCCCGAGCCGTGCATCCGCAACACGATCCACCTCCTGGATCGCGAGAAGGTGTTCTTTCTGTCCAACTACGTGGGGACGCCGACGTTGACGCGGGCCCTGCCGGTGATCAAGCAGTACGCCGACCAGCACGTGGTGCTGGTCGGCAACTTCACGGGGGCTCAGCCCCAGCGCGAGGCGCCCTACGTCGAGCAGGTCTTCAACGTGCGGGCCTCCTACCGGCAGGAGATGGCCGCGCTGGTGGAGCGCTTCTGGCAAGCGGGGGCGCGGCGGTTCGGCGTGTACTACCAGATCGACGCCTACGGCCGGAGCGGTACCGACGGGGTCGCCCGCGCGCTCGCGGTGCGCAGCGCCAAGATCGTGGCCGAAGCCACCTACGTCCGGAACGCCACGTTCGAGGAGGACATGGGGCTGGCGGTCAAGGCTCTCCGAGAGGCGGGGAGCGACGTGGTGCTCTGCACCGGCGCGTATCAGGGTTGTGCCGCGTTCGTACGGTCCGCCCGCGACGCGGGGTTCACCGCGCCGATCTCGAACGTGTCTTTCGTCGGTTCGGAGGCGATGCTGGCCCTCCTGGTCAAACACGGTCGAGCGAAGGGACGGGATTATACGCGCGCGCTGGTCAACTCACAGGTCGTGCCGAGCTACGACGACGCGAGTCTGCCCGGCGTCGCGGAATACCGCAGCCTCATGGACAAGCACAACCCGTCGGTCCCCGACGGGGTCCGCGATCCCGGGTACACCCCGCAGAAGTACAGCTTCACCAGCCTCGAAGGCTACGTGAACGCGCGGGTCATCGTCGAAGCGCTGCGCCGAGCCGGCGCCGGCGCGAGCCGCCAGACCTTCCGGCAGGCGCTCGAGTCGCTGCGCGGGCTCGACCTCGGCATCGGCGCCCCGCTCACCTTCACGGCGGAGCGGCACCAGGGCCTGGACAGCGTCTACTTCACGCGGGTCGAGAGCGACCGCTGGGTTCCGATCGCGGATTGGTCCGCGGCGGTCAAGGCCTGAGGCGCGGAATGGACGGCACCAAGAAGGGCTGGAGGAGACACGCCATGAGGAAGCGCGCAGAGGGTGCGGCGTCTGGCGGGGAGCGCGCCGCCGACTCCCCCTCGGTACCCCGGGTGCGATTCGGTCTCCTGGCCAAGATCGCCTTGTTCCTGGTGTTGGTCCTCGTCCCGCTGGCCGCGTTGAGCTGGACCATCGCCTATCGCTCACTGCAGGACAGCTTGACCCGGGAGTTCACGGACAAGGGTAGCGCCATCGCAAACAGCTTGGCCAGCTCCGGCGCCGATCTGGTCGTGAACCGCGACGCCTCGACCGTGCAGGCCCAAGTGGACGAGTTCGCCAAGATCACCGGGGTGGCGTACGTGATGGTCTACGATCCCCAGCGCGCCCTCATCGCCCACACCTTCGCGCCGGTAGTGCCCAAGGGCATCATCGAGCAGAACCTGGTGCCGGTCGGGGCCACGAAGCCGGTGGTTCGGGAGATGAGCTATCCCGATCCCCGCACCGGGCGCGAGCGCCAGATCATCGACATCGGCGTCCTCATGTTGGGCGGCCAGCTCGGGACGGTCCGGGTGGGCATGGACAGGGCCATCATCAATGCCGACGCGCTTCGGGCCGGCAACTTCCTTCTCCTGGTCTTCGCCGGCGTCGCGGCCGCGGCGGTCCTGGCCGGGGTGATCTTCGCCCAGCGGATCACTCGGCCGGTCAACGCCCTGATGAGCGTGGCCGAGCGGGTCGGGCGCGGAGATCTCTCGCAGCTCGTCGCGGTGACCTCGCGGGACGAGCTCGGTCAGATGGCGGTCACCTTCAACGACAGCATCGTGCGGCTGCGGTCGCTCGTGCAGACGGAGGCCGACCGCGACGAGGAGCGGCGCAAGCGCGAGGACCTGCAACAGAACATCATCAAGTTTCTCGACACCGTCGTGGAGATCGGCAAGGGTGATCTTACCCGGCGCGGCGAAGTGACGTGGGACGTGCTCGGCAACGTGGTCGACGCCATCAACCTGATGGTCGAGGAAATCGCCTCGGTCGTCGGAGAGGTACGGCACGCCGCCCTGCGAGTGGCCGAGGGCTCCCAGGATACGATCAAGATCACCGGTGACGTGGCGCACGCCGCTCAGGCCCAGTCCCGCGACGCGGTGACCGTGACCCGCTCGGTGGCCGACATGACGGTGTCGGTGCGCCAGGTGGCCGAGAGCGCTGACCAGAGCGCCAAGGCCGCGCGCCAGGTGCTGCAGGCCGCGGACAAGGGTCAGGAGGCGGTTCGCAACAGCCTCGCGAGCATGCAGCAGATCCGCGCCGAGGTGCAGACGATCTCCAAGAAGATCAAGTCCCTCGGTGACCGGTCCCTCGAGATCTCCGACATCGTGAACACCATCCAGGACATCGCGGCGCAGACCCATCTCCTCGCCTTGAACGCCTCGATCGAGGCGGCGGGCGCGGGTGAGGCGGGGCTGCGGTTCTCGGTGGTCGCCGACGAGGTCCGGAAGCTGGCCGAGCGAGCCACCCAGGCCACCAAGGACATCGGGACCTTGATCAAGGGCGTCCAGGTCGAGACCCAGGAAGCGGTGGTTGCGATGGAGTCGGGCACCCACGAGGTGGAATCGGGTTACGAGGTCAGCCTGAGGACCGAGGAGGCTCTCCAGGAGATCGCGAAGATCTCGCAGACGTCCTCGGGGCTGGCCGCCGAGATCTCCCGCGCGTCGCAGAAGCAGGTGCACGACGCGGAGGCCACCGCCGGAGCCGTCCAGGCGATCGCGTCGGCGGCGGTGCAGACCGAGCAGGGTGTGCAGCAGAGCCGGAAGAACGTCGAGCAGCTCGCGCATCTGGCGGAGGAGCTGACCGTGAAGCTCTCCCGATTCAAGCTGGCGAGCTAGGACCATCGGAGGAGAGCGGACGGACCGCGAGCATGGCTGATCGGCGCGAGCGCGAGCTACTGTTGGGCATCTTCCTCATGGAGGCCTGGGATACCGCCGGGGCTCTCGAGGATGGGCTCGGCCTGCTCGCCGGCGCGGCGGCGCCGACCCCGGATGCGCTCGTCCCGCTGGTCGTATCCGCACACCGGCTGAAGGGCTCGGCCGGGCTCCACGGCTTCATCGGGGTGTCGGATCTGGCCGCGGCTATCGAGCGCCTGCTGGAACGGGTGCCGACCGCGTCCATGGACGAGCGCACCCGGGGTGCCGCCTTCCTGGAAGGTCTCGTGGCGCTCCTGAAGGAGGTCTTCGACGGGATCAGCGCGGTCGGCGTGGAGGACGGCGCCCGGATCGGTGAGTTCAAGTCTCGATATCCGATGTTCATCGGGGCGGGGGGACTCGCGCCGGCCGGGACTCACGTCGCGGTACCGGCGGAGACCATGGCTCGGGAGGCCGACCCGGATGCGACCGCGAACACGCCTGCCCCGGCGATCCACGCTGCTTCACCGCTGGCTGCCGAGCTGCGGCGCTTCTTCGCGGAGAGCAGCGACGTGTTGGAATACTTCCTCCCAGAGGCCACCGAGCACCTCGAAGCGATGACGACCGTGCTGCTAAGTCTGGAGCGCGGGGTACGCGACGAGGACGCCCTCGCGACCCTGTTCCGGTCGGTACACACGCTCAAGGGCGCGGCCTACACGGTCGGCTGCGTACCGGTCGGCGACGCCGCGCATCAGATCGAGGATCTGCTGGGGGCCATCCGCGAGCGCCGGGCCTCGATCACGGTGGGCACGACCGAAGCGGTCTTCGCCGGGGCGGCCGCCATCAAGCGGGTGCTCCAGAGCGCGGGTGTCGTCACGGAGGAGATGGCCCAGGCGCTCGAGCGGACGACCCTGGACGTTCGGGCGCTGGTGTCGTCCGGAGCACTCGCGGTGGAGATCCCCGCGGCCGCCACGGTGAGCGAGGAGGAAGCGCACGCCGCGGTGGTGTCGGCGGAGCGGCCCTCGCGGCATTCCTTCGAGTTTCCCGAATTCCTGGCTCGCCTCGAGGCGTTTCCGCGGCCAGCCCCCCGCGCCACGAGCGCGCCAACGGGGCCGAGTATCCGGGTTCCGGTCGAGCGTCTCGACTCCCTCATGAACCTGGTGGGCGAGTTGATGATCGCTCGGAGCCGCCTGGATCGCCGGCTGGCGCAGCTCGACCAGGTGAGCGAGCTACTCCTGGCCAGCCGTACGCGCCTCGGGCAGGTGGGCCGAGACTTCGAGTTCCGGCGGCACGTGCCCACGGTGCGGCGGCCCGGCCCCGGCGGAGGACGTGGGCGCGAGCGCGACGACATCGATGGGCTCCGGGATATCTCGGAGTTGTTTGCTGAGCTCGAGTTCGACCGCTACGACGACGTCAACATCCTGGCCCGGAGCGTGTCCGAGATGTCGGCGGACGTCGCTGAGGTCCAGAGCCAGCACGTCGCGCTGCTGCGAAACGTTCGAGAGGACACCGCCCACATCCAGCGCCTGACCGCGATGCTCCGCAAGGAGATCACCCGCGCCCGCATGGTGCCTATCGGCCGGCTCTTCACTCGGGTCGCGCAGCAAGTGCGGGAGACGGCGCGCTCGAACGGCAAGACGGTGTCCCTCGTCGTGCGCGGAGAGTCGTCCGAGGTGGACAACGGCGTGATGGAGCAGATCGCCGACCCGCTGCTGCACCTGATCCAGAACGCGGTGGGCCACGGCATCGAGGCTCCCGCCGAGCGCGAGCGGCTCGGCAAGCCCGCCCAGGGGCAGGTCACGCTCTCCGCTTCGCAACAGGGCAGCTTCATCTTGATTGAGGTCGAGGACGACGGTCGGGGCATCGACATCGCACTGCTGCGTCGGCAGGCCATCGAGCGCGGACTGCTGGCGGCCGAGGAGGCGGGGGGCCTGCCCGATCACGACGTCCTCAACCTCATCTTCGTTCCCGGATTCAGCACCGCGTCGGAGGTCACCCGGACGTCCGGGCGCGGCGTCGGGCTCGACGTGGTCCGCACGAACGTCAGCCGTCTGAACGGGGAGATCCACGTCGAGACCGAGCCCGGCCGTATGACCCGCTTCGTGCTCAAGCTTCCGCTCACCGTGGCCATCGCCGACGCGCTGATGGTCCGCTGCGGCACCGAAACCCTGGCCTTCCCCCTTACCGCGGTGAGCGTGATGCGGCCGGTCTCTCCGCGCGAGATCGTGGAGACTGGAGGCCGGGAGACGATACGGATCGACGATCAGGTGATCGATCTGATTCGATTGGATCGGGTGCTGGGGGTCACCGCGGCTCCTCCGGCCACGCGGCTGCCCCTGGTCGTTCTGCGCGGCGGCGGGCGGCCGTTCGGCGTGGTCGTCGATGAGCTGCTCGGCAAGGAGGAGATCGTCATCAAGGCCCTGGGCCAGTTCCTGGAGAACGCGGGCCCGTTCTCGGGGGCGACGATCTCGGGCGAAGGGCGGGTCATTCTCCTGCTGGATCCGACACTCCTTCGTGAGGCCGCCGCCCAGATGCCGGCCGCTCTCGTGAAGGGAGATCCCCATTCCGCGGTCCGCTTGATCGAGCCCCCGCTCGAGCGCCTCCGGGTGATGCTGGTGGATGATTCGGTCAGTATCCGGAAATTCATTGGCCAGATGCTGGAGAAGGCCGGCCTGCAGGTCTTCACCGCGGTCGACGGCCACGACGCCCTTCAGCAACTCCTCGATCTGACCGTCGACGTGGTCGTGACGGATCTGGAGATGCCCAGGGTCAACGGCTACGTCCTGATCGAGGATCTGAGGCGGCGGTCCACCACCCGGGACGTGCCGATCGTGGTGCTGACCTCGCGGGCCGGTGAGAAGCACGTCGGCCTGGCCCGGCGCCTGGGCGTACGTCACTACGCGACCAAGCCGGTGGACGAACAGAGTTTCGTTCGCCTCGTCGAGTCGGCGGCGGCGATGCCGGTCGCGGCTGACGCGGCCCCGCTCGCCGGCGCGGCGCGTGCCGGGGCGGTGGCGGAGTAGCCGATGCCCAAAGCCAAGGTGCTCGTCGTCGACGCCAATCAGGAGACCCGGGCCGCCCTCGCTCACGCGCTGACCGACGCCGGATACGAGGCGGCGGTGGCGACCAGCGGCTCATTCGCGCTGACCATGCTCGAGTGGGAGCAGCCCGATCTCATCGTGAGCTACGCGAAGGTGCAAGACATGGACGGCTACGAGTTGTTCACGATGGTGCGTCGCGACCCGGCGACCAAGGATACCCCGTTCCTGCTCCTGGCCGGGCGTGATCGGCCCATCGCACTGGCCGCCACCGAGGCCGGCGTCGATCTGACCGTGACCGGGGATTTCACTCTTGAGACCGTGATGTCGCGCGTCGAGGAGTTGCTCGGCGACGAGCCTCCGGCCGCGCCGGCGCGGCCCCGGGTCGAGCCTCTGCCGGCCGCCTCCGCCAAGGGGCCGGTGAAGATGCCACCGCGCCAGCCCGCGCCGCCGGCATCGCCGACCGCGAAGCCGGCCGTGGAGCCGGCCCGGAGCAGCTTCCAGGGTTCCCTCGGGGTCATGGACCTGACCGAGCTCACCCAGGTGATCTCGCTCGGGGTCAAGACCGGCGAGTTGCAGCTCTCGCTCTCCGGAGGAGAGGGGGCGATCGTGTTCGAAGCGGGCCGGGTCGTGCACGCCGAGTTCTCCGGACGGACCGGTGAGCCGGCGTTCGCCGCGATGGTCGCCGCGTCGCAGCGCGAGGGTGAAGCGCGTTTCTGCTTCAACCGGGCCGAGCGCGAGGCGCTCGCGGGCCGTCCCCGGACGATCTCTCGCAGCGTGGAGCAGCTCCTCCTGAGCGTGGCGCAGGAGATGGACGAGAAAGCTCAGGGGGCCGACGCCCGCCGGGAGGCGGCTGCCTCCCGCGGAACGCGGCGGGACGGATAGATCATGCCCAAGGTTCTGGTGGTCGACGACAGCCTGAGTGTACGCAAGGTCGTGCAGCGGGCGCTCGAATCCAAGCGCATCGAGGTACTGTCGGCCGCCTCGGGTGGCGAGGCGCTGGAGCAGATCGGCCGCGAGGCGCCCGACCTGATCGTCTGTGACGTGATCATGCCGGATATGGACGGCTACCAGATCTGCGACTTCGTCAAGAAGCACCCCACGCTCGGTCGGACGCCCGTGCTCCTGATCTCGGGGATCGTGAACAGCACGGTGCTGGAGCGCGCGGCCAAGGTCCGGTCGGATGACGTCATGCGCAAGCCGTTTGCCGCCGACGAGCTGTTGCATCGTATCGAGAGCCTTCTGCCGGCTCAGGGCCGCCCGCCGGGAGCGGTCGTCGCAGCTCCGGCCCCGATCCCTCTCGCGACCGCCGCGACCTCGCCGGTCGCCGCCCCTCCTCCTCTACCGGAGCGCCGCTCGCCGACTCCGGTGCTCGAGCGTCCGGTGCCCGTGCCGGAGCAGGCCGTCGCCGTGGTCCCCCCCGTGGTCCCCCCCGTGGTCCCCTTGGTCGGACAGACCGCCCCCGACCTCAAGAGCCTGCTCGTCTCGGTTGCCGAGTTGCCCGGCGTCTCGCTCACTGCGCTGATCGACCGCGAGGGGGCGCTGATGGAGGCCGCGGGGGGCCTCCTGCCCGAGGCAGAGCTCGCCGGCGCGCTCGCCGCCTGCTTGATCGAGTCCACCGAGGGAGTCGGGGGAGCGCTGGCCCAGGGGCGGTTGCAGAGCCTGATCCTCGAATACGACTCCGGCGTCGTGCTCCTCAACGCCGTCGGGGTCGACGCAATGCTCGCGGTCGTCCTCGGGGATCCGGCGGTGCTCGGGAAGGTTCGCTATCACGTCAAGAAGGCGCTTCCGGACCTGGTCCGGGCGGTGTGAGGCCCAGCTCATGAGATCCTCCTACACCTCGGTATCCAGCGAGCGGCGCGTGTCGTCGTGGCTCCTGGTGCTGTTGGGGCTGGCCGCGTACGTCGGTTTGATTTTTGGGCTGACGATGCTGCCGTTGCAGATCGAGGTGGACCTGCCGCACTGGGGGGCGCTGGCGGTGCCCCCGGTAGTGTACGGGCTGCTGGTCCTGCTCTCGGTGCGGCGTCCCTCGGTGGTGCGCTGGATCATCGGCACAGCCGTGTTGAGCGGCTTCCACGTCCTGCTGGGCTTCGCCCGGGAGCCGCTGACCGCGCTTCTCGATCCAGCGCTGGTAGGTCGCCCGCTGCCGTGGATGTTGCCTCCGCCGCTGCCGGAGTTGATCGGGGTGGTCTTTCTCCTGATGCCGCTCCGTGACCTACTCCGCGCACCAGCTCGCCCGGCGCGCGAGCGGTCCGGCGCGGCGAACCGGGCCGGGAGCTCACGGGGGCGCGCGGTCCCCCCCACGCGGTCACCGCAGGCGGCCCCGGCCGAAACCGGGGGCTCACTGAGCGACGTGTTGCTGCCCGCCCGATCCGAGCCCACTGCCGAGCCGGTCGTGGTCGCGCCCGTCCTGCCCACGCCGGCTCCCGCCGCGGAGCCCCGCCGCCGGCGGGCCGCGAAGGCCGATCCGCGTCACGCTCCGGAACCCACCCCGGCGATGCGCCGATCGGACGTGGTCCTACGCATCGCGCTCGACCGGATCATGGCGCAGCTTCCGCCGGGCACCTTCCTCGCACCGGAGGACGAAGTCGCGGCGAGCCTCCCGGTTCCGGGCTACCTTCTCATTCCCGGCCAGCTCGTCGTGACCCAGCTCGCCGAGGGCGTCGCCAGCGTGGCGTGGAGCGACATCGTCGATCAGTTCCCGCCGTCGCTCGTGGGACTCGGCAGTCCCGAGATCAGCGAGCACCTTCACGACGGGCTGAAGCTGCCGATCGACGAGGTGATCGGCCAGCTGCCTCACGACATCTTCGTCGCCGACACCCCGGAGGTCGAGATGTCCGGGCTCGATCGGATCCCGGTACCATTTCATCCGCTCGAGGGATCGAGCCCGGCGCCGGGTCTGCTGGCCGAGAGCACGCCCGATGCTGCTCCGGCGAGGCCCGTCGAGCGCGCCCGCGTCGTGTCATCGCCGCCGGCCCTTCCCGCGCCTCCGGCCGAGCTTCGGCCAGACCCGATCCCGGCGCCGTCCGTCTCGGCGGCCGCGCCGCCGCGCACGGAGCCGGTGCCCGTAGCCGCTGCCGAACCGGTCCGCGCGGCCGAGCCGGCCGTGAGCGCCGCGGCCTCGGTTGGCGCGGCGCCCGACGAATCGATGGTGCGCATCTCTTTTGGCCGAGTCGCCTCCGAGTTGCCGGCGGAGGGTTTCCGAGTTCCAGTCGAGGCCCTGGCTGACCGTATGCGTGAGCCTGGACTCTTGCTTGTGCCGCAGTCCCTCGTGCTGCCACAGCTCGCGGAGGGATTGATCCGGGTCAGCTGGAGTGTGGTCGCTTCACAGTTCCCGCATGACCAGATGACCGGGTCGGATGGGGAGATGGTGGAGAGGTTGCCAGACGGGATCCAGCTCCCGCTCGACGAGGTCATTCGGCAGCTTCCGACTGCCCTGTTCGCGACCGGTGGCGCCGCGGTCGACGTTCGTGGGCTCGAGAATTTCCCGGCGCCTTTCCAGCCCTTCGTCTCCGACCCGGCGCCGGCGGTGATCGAGCCGGAGCCGGTGAGGGGTCCGGTCGTGACCGAGGTGGTCGAGGTAGTGACGGCGGCGCCGGAGGAGCCTCCGATCGTCGCGGCTCCCGAGGTCGTGGAGGAGTCGCCGGGCCAGACCACGACGGCCCCGGAGTCTGGCATCGAGGCACCCTTCGAGATTGAGCCGGCACGGCCCGCTGATCTGAACGGCCGATCGGTCCTGCACGTCGATCCGGAACCCGCGCCACTCGTCGTCGAACCAGAGGTGGTGTCCGAGGCGGCGCCGATGCCCGTGCCGGTGTCAGGGCCCGCATCGTCGACACGACCGATCGACGTGCCCCGCGAGATCGAGCCCGAGCCGGTCATCGTCGAGCCCGAGCACTCGATCGAGAACCCGCGGTTAGGCGAGCCGGTCGTCGCGTGGCCGCCAACCACCCGGGAGCCGATGCCGCTCCCGTCCCCGGCCGGATCCGCAGAGGCGGCCGAGGCGCGCCGTCTCACCGCGCTCCTGTCGCCGATCGGCTCCTTCGACGTCAGCGTTCAGGTCATGGAGGGTGTGACGGTGTACGCATTGGCCTCACCAACCGTATCTCACGAGACGACCATGGCCGCGGCGGGCCTTGCGCTACCGCTGCTCACCGACCGACGCACGCCGTGGGCGCTCGACCAGCTCACCTTGCGGGGTCCCGACACCACGGTGGTTCTGACTCCGCTCGGCGGACCCAGCGAGCGGGGCCCGGTCCTGGCGGCGGCCGCGCCGCGCGGGGGAGCCCTCGCGCTACTGGAGATCCTGTCTCGACGGGCCGCGAGTGCAAGCGCGGCGGCGGCCCGCGGGAACGCACCTTTTATGGGAGGGCGAGGTCTCGCCGAGGGACCGCCGCCGGCGCGCGCGATGTCGCTGGCGGCCTCGCTGAACGCTTTCGGGGCGGTCTCGGCGTCGGTTCGACGCGACGCGGCCGGCGAGAGTGTCGTCTACTTCTTCCTGCCGCCGAGTATCGACTCACTCGCGGCAGGCCATCTGGCGCAAGACCTTCAGGCTTTGATGCGGAAGGCCTCGGGGTCCGGCGCGGTGTTCCGTACCGCGGTGCTGCGGAGCGGAGACATGCTGCTCGTCTTCCAGCCCGAGGAGATCGGGCATGGACGGTCCATCGTCGTCGTCGCGGGCGGAGAGGTGACCCGACCCGGCCTGGCCTATCGCCAGGTCGAGCGCGCCGCGGCGGCGCTGGCGCAGGCCTGAGGCCACTCGATGTCGATCATCAACTACGCGCAGAAAGAGATCAGCTTCAAGGTCGTCTACTACGGCACCGGGGTGGCCGGAAAGACCGCGAACCTTCAGTACATCTACCGGAGTCTCCCCGACGTGAATCGCGGGAACATGGTCTCGCTCGCCACCGGCGATGACCGTACGCTGTTCTTCGACTTCCTCCCGGTCTCGGCGGTGACCGTGCGGAACTTCGTGGCGAAGTTCCAGCTCTATACGGTGCCGGGACAGGTGTACTACAACATGACGCGCAAGCTCGTGCTGCGGGGCGTCGACGGCATCGTGTTCGTCGCCGATTCTCAGTGGGATCGGCTGCGCGAGAACGTGGAGAGCTTCCGAAACCTGGAAGAGAATCTAAAGGAGTACGGGTACAATCTGGACGATATCCCGTACGTGATCCAGTACAACAAGCGTGACCTGCCCAACGTGGCGCCGGTGGAGTACCTGGAATACCTGCTCAACCGGAAGAGTCGACGGGTCCCGTACTTCGAGTCTGTCGCGGTCGAGGGCAAAGGTGTCTTCGACACGCTCAACACCGTATCCCGCATGGTCCTCGTAGCCGGGTTCGGACAAGAACAGGGGGCGCTCAATGAGTCAACATGACAACCTGGCCATCCACGAGGAAGACGCGCAGCGGATCAACGGCGTCCTCCTGCATTTCCTTGGCGAGTCGGGAGCGATGGAGGCACTCCTGATCGACCGGAGCGGACAGCTGCTGGCGCGCGGGGGTGCGTCACGGTCGCTCGACACGGTGTCGCTCTCCGCGCTCGCGGCCGGCGCATTCAGCTCGACGGCGGCGATGGCGCGCCTGTTGGGAGAGACCGAGTTCACCATGCTCTTCCACCAGGGGGTGAAGGAGAGCATTCACGTCGCCGCGGTCGACGACCACGCGATACTCCTGGCAATATTCGACGGCCGTACCACGGTGGGGATGGTGCGTCTCTTCGCCAAGGAGGCGGGCGCTGCGATCGGCGCGATCCTGGCCGAGACCCGCACACGACCGCAGCGCACCGGCGCGTTGTCCGCGCCACTGCACAAGGACGAGGTTCAGTCCTCTTTCCGGGAGCGTCCGGTCTGAGCTGACGGATATCCACGACCATGGCCCAGATCGAGAAGACGTCGCTGTCCCAGGAAGAGAAGCGGTCCCTCTCCGAATCGGCTCGCCTCTGCGAGATGATCGTTGAGGCCAACCCCTCGGATACGGGGGCCCTCGAGACCCTCAAGGAGATCTACTCGAAACTCGGCGATCAGGAGAATCTGACCCGGGTGGTCGCCCGGCTGGCCGGGACGGTCGGAGGGAGACCGTCGGCGAGCGTGACACCGCCGCTGGAGCCGGCGTCGGCGCGTCCGACCCTACCGGCGCCTGCCGCGCCGGATCTGGAGCTCGGCGGACCCGCGGGCGACAACGGGTCGATCCGCGGCGGGGGCAAGCGTGGGGTCGCGCCCGCCTCGGCAACGTCTACGATCGAGCAACGACGACAGGGCAGCCTGTCGCGCCTCGGGGACCGGCTGGTCGCGGAAAAGCTCATCACCACCGAGCAGCTCCAGCGGGCCCTAGCCGAGCAAAAGGGGAGCGCCGACAAGCTCGGGACGATCCTGGTCCGCCTCAGCTTCATCACCGAAGACAGCCTCGTCGCGTTCCTGTCCAAGCAATACTCGATTCCGGCGATCACGGTAGCCCAGGTCGACCCGGACCCGGACGTGCTGAAGCTCGTTCCCGAGCAGATCGCCAAGAAGCACAGCGTGCTGCCGATCAAGCGCATCGGGAACACGCTGACCCTCGCGATGGCCGATCCGACGAACGTGTTCGCGCTCGACGACGTGGGGTTCATGACCGGCCTGCAGATCCAGCCGGTGGTTGCCTCGGAAGCGGCCATCCGCAAGGCGTTCGAGCGCCTCTACGATACCGGCGGCAACGTCACCGACATGATCAGCGAGCTGGAAGAAGCCGATACCGACGTCGAGGTCGTCGAGGACGGCGAGGCGGCCTTCTCCAAGGCCGACGTGTTCGACCTCAAGGAGTCGGCCGACGAGGCTCCGGTGGTCCGGCTCATCAACATGATCCTGACGGACGCCATCCGGCGGGGGGCCTCCGACATCCACCTGGAACCCTACGAGAAGGTCTTCCGGGTGCGGTTCCGCATCGACGGCGTGCTCCACGAGATCATGACCCCGCCCAAGCGTCTCGAGGCCGCGCTCACCTCGCGCGTGAAGATCATGGCCACGCTCGACATCGCGGAGCGCCGGCTGCCCCAGGATGGGCGCATCAAGCTGCGCTACCACCAGCGTGAGATCGACTTCCGCGTCTCGACGCTGCCGACCATCTTCGGCGAGAAGACGGTCATGCGTATCCTGGACAAAGAGGCGCTGCAGCTCGACCTGAACGCGCTCGGGTTCGATCCGTGGAGTCTCGAGCAGTTCACCAAGGCGATTCACAGCCCCTACGGCATGATCCTGATCACCGGGCCCACCGGCTCCGGCAAGACGACGACGCTCTACTCGGCCATCCACACGATCAACTCGCCGGACATCAACATCATGACCGCGGAAGACCCGGTCGAGTACAACTTGAAGGGCGTCAATCAGGTTCAGGTCAACGACGAGATCGGACGCACCTTCGCGGCGTGCCTGCGGAGCTTCCTGCGCCAGGACCCGGACGTGATCCTGGTCGGTGAGACGCGAGATCTGGAAACCGCGCAGATCGGCATTCGCGCCGCGCTCACCGGTCACCTGGTGCTCACCACGCTACACACCAACGACTGCCCCTCCACGCCTGCGCGGCTCCTAGACATGGGCATTCCCCCGTTCCTCGTGTCCTCGTCGATGCAGCTCATTCTCGCCCAGCGACTCGGCCGGCGCGTCTGCAAGGACTGCAAGGAGCCCTACGAAGCGACCGAGGAGAGCCTGGCCCCGTACGGGCATGTGCCCCAAGGTCTCGGCGCCGTCAATTTCTACAAGGGCAAGGGGTGCCAGACCTGCAACTTCACGGGGATGAAGGGCCGGGTCGCGATCTACGAGGTCATGCCGATCAGCCCCGAGCTTCGTGACATGGTCCTCCGCAATGCGACGACCGCCGAGATACGCGACGTGGCCTGCTCGCAGGGCATGAAGACGCTTCGACAGAACGCGCTGCAGAAGGTCATCGACGGCGTGACGACGGTCGAAGAAGTGCTGCGGGTGACCCTGGGCTAGCCCAGCCCGGGGTCAGGCGGCGCCGGCCGTACGCCAGGTGCCGCGGAGGCGATCCACCGCGCGGCCGAGCGCCATGCGGACGCCTTCGACGTTCACGTTGCGATCGGTCAGCAGGGTGAGATAGCCAACCGGGCTGCCTCCGATGAAGACGGTTCCATCGTCGGCGGAGAACAGCGCGGTCCGGAAGGCCCCACGCTCCAGTCGAGTCGCCCCCAGCTCCAGCTCTCTTCCCAGAGTGGCCGCGAGCGCCGCCAGCGCTTCCACCGGGAACCGGGGCGGCAGCTCCGAGGTGATCACGAGTCCGTCGGGGGTCACGATCAGCCCGCCCCGGACCCCGTCGAGACGGACCAGCTCGAAGAGTGTCTCGCGGAATGCCTGCGCGCGCGAGGGCCGGTGGGTAGGCTCGCCGGAGCCGCGGATCGAGTCGGATGGGGTCGGTGAGTCGACCATGGGGTCAGGCCTTGATGTTGAGATCGGTCCACAGCCGGCCTACCTGCACGAGGCCGGCGCCGACTTCGATGTCATGGGGGAGCGCCACGCCCAGGATCACACCAACGTCGCTTCGGACGAAGGTCATCTCGGACACACCTTCGACGACGCCACGACGCATCGCCCCGAGACCGGCGCGCGCGAGCGTGGCCGAGGCGATCCGGAACACCTGGGTCATGTGTAGCGCGAGCTGGCGCTGGCGCTCCTCGCCGCCCTGCGCGAACACGAGACTCCCGTCGGTGTGCGTGAGCACCAGGTCGCGCGCGCCCGGAGGCAGTCGGAGCCGGTCGGTGGCGATGGCGCCGACCGTGCTCGGCGCGGCCGCCGGCGGAGCTGACCACGTTGCGACCATCTCCTGCAGCGCCTTCGCTTCGGGGAAGTCGGGAAAGTACTGGATGGCCCGGTCCAGGAACGGGCGGCATCCTTCGATGTCGCCCTCTTCCAGGGCGATGCGCGCCAGTCCGAACAGTGCACGCGGGTGGTACGGATCGAGGGCCAGCACGCGTCGGAACGACGCCTTGGCGGCCGGCATCTCGCGGAACACGACGTGCAGGTAGGCGTCCAAGAGATGCCCGACCGCGATGTTGGGGGCGGCCCGCAAGCCCTCCGCGATCAGATCCGCCGCTTCTTCGTAACGACCTTCGTGGCGATACTGGTCGGCCAGTCGGAAGAGCGTGGCTGCGGAACGTGGGCGAACGAGCCCGGTGAGACCGCTCCAGGTTCGCTCGAGGAACGTGGCTAAACCCACTCGCCAACCTCCCTCGCCCAGGGGTGACCCTGCCTGGAGATCATCGTTAACATTCATCATAACACGCGACCCCGAGGGGGCCCCAAACTCGGGCGGCCCTTGCCAGGGTGGAGCCTATCCCCCCGGTCGTCTCGGCAGCTCGATGAGCCAGAACTTCTGGTCGCCCTTGAGCAACCGGGTGCCCTGAGTGAAGAAGCCCGCCATGAGCTCGAGCTTGGCCTGGTTCTGCTCGCGTGTCTTCCCCTCGTCCACGATCGGGGAGCGCCGGTAGTCGAACAGCAGGTCGTGGCGGACCAGGACATGGGTGATACCGCTCGCCTCGACCCGGGCCCGGACCTCGTCCGGGCTCGCCGCGGCGCGGACGTAGCGGGTCAGCGTGTAGTCCTCGAAGATGAAGTCGGAGAAATAGGGCCGCTCGAGATGATAGGTGTCGCGGCGCATGTCGATCAGCCAGACCCGCGCGGCGGCCGGCAGCCGCTGGTTGACCACCTCGTAATAGGGGTAGTAGTCGAGGCGCCGCCCGAGGTAGTCGGCGCGTGACTCGCCTCCGAGTGCGACCCGGACCGGATCGAGGATGAGGAACCACGCGAGGACGACGGGCAGACCGAGCGCCGCCCCGGACAGGAGCAGCCACCGCAGCCAGCGGCCGGTCGCATCGCCCAGCGCGGCGCCGGCGGCCGCGGTGGCCACGGCGAGACCGGGCAGCGCGGGCAGGAGATACCGGAGCTGCTGACTCGAAAAGAGCCAGAATCCGAACAGGCATCCGGAGATCAGCGCCGCCAGTCGTAGCTCGACCGCGAGACGGTTCGTCCACAGAGCCCAGGCGAGCAGCGGCAGGGCGAACGCCACCGCGAAGCCCAGCACGCCGTCGTAGAAAGGAGGTTGGTCCGGCTGAGCCGCCACCGCGAGACGCAGCGGGGTCAGAACATAGTCGAGCGTGGTCCGGGTGTCTCCGTAGAGGGAGAACAGCGCCTCGTAGAGCTGCGAACGCTCGAGATCCCAGCCGGGAGCCTGGGCCGGCCAGATCCCGAGGTAGAACGGAAAGAGCGGACTGCCGGTGCGCAGCCAGTTCCGCACGTACCAGGGCGCGGCGAGAGCGACCCCGAGCGCAAGGGCACTCGCCGCAGGCAACGCCAACGCGCCGGGAGTCGACCGCTCGTCGGCCGGATCGTGCCCCGGCCGGAGGGCGCGGAGCAGGGCGAGCGCCGCCAGCGGCAGGATCATGAACGCGGCACTCAGCTTGATCGAGAGAGCGCCGCCCACGCCCGCGGCGACCCAGACCAGGTGGCGCGGGGCCGGTGCAGACCACCAGCGGCCGAACGCGCTGATCGCCAGCGCGGTGTAGGCGGCCAGCGCGAGGTCCACGTAGGCGCTGGCCGCTACGTCGTAGACCGTGGGCACCCAGGCGACCATCAGGGTCGCCGCAGCGGCCCACCCCGGGTCGGCATGCTCCCGGGCCCACCCGTAGACCACCATCACGAGCAGGGGGGCGAAGAGGAACAGCGTGGCCCCCGCGGCCGCCTCGCCCACGCGCGGGCCGAACGGCGCGCCGAGCAGCATGGCCCAGACCGCGTGCATCTCGACCCCGAGCGGGTAGTAGCCCGCGATGTTGTACGGCACCTCGGGAGCCCCGCCGGCGGCCAGGTATGCCTTGGGGAGCGCGAAGTGGTAGAGCAGCGTGTCCTTTGCGGTCGGTGGCGCCAGGGCGGCGGTCAGGGCCAGGACCTGCCCGGTGACGATCAGCCCGAGCAGCCCCCGCCCGGCGGCGTGAGCCATCCGGCGAGGAGACGGTCTCAATCGTGCGACCGCGACCATACCGGACCCCAGGCCGGCGACCAGCGCCAACCAGGCGATCGAGGGGCGATACAGGTACCCCACCCCGAGGAAGAACCAGATGATCGACCAGACCGCCGCGCCAAGGAGGGTGGAAGCAGCGAGATCCATGGGTAGTGCTGCGGGGAGGGGTGCTGCGGGAAGGGGTGCGGGCTGCGGCTTCCGCGGCCGGGCCCAAGGGATCCGGCGCAGGATCCATGCGCCGAGGCCATACCAGGCGACTGCGATGAGCCCGGCGACGACGACTCCCGCCAGCGACGTCGCGAGGCCGCGGGGGCTCCAGATCGGGCCTTCGGCGAGGGAGGCGACGAACGACCGGATCAGGCTCGGCAAACGGCCGATGTCGTCGCCGCGGTTTCGCAGGAAGGCGACGGCGAGCAGGAGCCACCACGCGGCCGCGACGGTGACGACGGCGATCCGCCGGGTGCGCGGCGTCATGCTCGGTCAGCCGGCGGCCGCACCTCGACTCGCCGCTGTGACGTAGCCCTGCTGCAGATCGCGCGCGCGGAGCGCCGGGTCGCGCTGCTCCGGTGGCCCGTAGCCGCCGCCCCCGGGCAGCAGGATCTCGACCAGATCGCCCGGTTGGAGCGTCTGCTCGGCCTTGGGATTGGCCGGCGCGCGCCCATTGATCAGTACCTGCCCGGGCAGGCCGGCCAGGCCCCCGAAGAAGCCCTGAGCGGGAACGCGGGTGCGGTCGCAGAGCACCGAGCAAGTCGCCGGCTCGTCCGAGCGCACCCGGAACGCGATGACCTGCCCGAGGCCACCGCGGAACCGCCCGTCGCCCCCCGAGCCGTCCCGGAGGGCCTTTCGCTCGATGAGCAGCGGCGCGAGCGACTCCACCACTTCGACCGGAGTGCCGAGGACCCCGGAAGGGAACGCGGTGGCCGAGAGTCCGTCTTGACCCGGCCGGGCTCCGGTGCCCCCGGAGCTGAAGAACGTGTAGACCCAGGGCGAGCGATCGCGATTCTTGCCGGTGAGCTGGATACCCCAGATGTTGGCGGAGCCCTCGGCCATCACGTGATCGGGCAGCGCCTCTTTCAACGCGCCCGCCACCACGTGGGGCAGGAAATGGCCGACGATGTGGCGCGCGGCTACCGGGGCCGGAGGCTGCACATTGAGGATGGAGCCCTCGGGAGCGGTGATGCGAAGGACGCGGAACGCGCCCTCGTTGTTCGGGACGTCGGGACTGACGATGACCTTGACCCCGTAGGTCGTGTAGGCCTCGGTGTAGTTCATCACCACGTTGATGCCTCGGCGGCTCGCGGGCGACGACCCGGTGAAGTCCACCCAGAGGTCGTCGCCGCTGACCTCGCAGCGCACCGCGATCGTGATCGGCTCGTCGAACCCGTCCGACGTCAGCGCGTAGCGATACTGCCCCGGGCGCAGGGCCGCGATGGCCTGACGCATGGCGCGCTCGGTGCGGCCGATGATCTCGTCGGCCAGCGGCTCGAGCCGCTCGAGACCGAACTCGGCCATGAACTCGAGCAGCCGCTCGCCTCCCACCGTGCCGCCCGCGACCTGGGCGTGGAAGTCGCCCATGACCAGGTCGGGTACGCGGGTATTGGCCCGGATGATCGCGGCGAGCGATTCGTTCAGCCGCCCGCCCTCGTAGAGCTTCATGATCGGAATGAAGAGCCCTTCCTCGTACACCTCGCGGGCTTCGGCGGACAGCACGTGACCGCCGATATCGGCGCTGTGACACGTGGAGGCGAAGAAAGCCACGCAGTCCCGGCCGCGGAAGACCGGGCTGCAAACCGTCACGTCGTTGAGATGTCCCGAGGTCTTCCACGGATCGTTGGTGATCAAGACGTCCCCGGGCGCGAGCCTGTCGAGCGGGTAGGCGGCCAGGATGTGCTTCATGGCGAGCGCCATCGAGTTGATGTGTCCCGGGGTGCCGGTCACCGCCTGGGCGATCATGTATCCGCGGCGGTCGAAGACCCCGGCCGAGAGATCGCCCGCCTCCCGCACGATGGACGTAAACGACGTGCGCATCAGCGCGGCGGCCTGCTCGTTCACCACGCCGATCAGCCGGCTCCAGCAGATGTCGAGCGTGATCGGATCCATCAGCGCGCCTCCGTGGCCGCCGGGGCGGCGATGAGCGTCCGGTACGTGTCCACGGTGACGATCGCGCCCGGCCCGATGACGGTGGTGGACTCGCGCTCCTCGATGATCGCGGGGCCGGTCAGCCGGCTTCCCGGCCCGAGCGCGTAACGGTCGTAGACCGGGGTCTCTCCGTATCCGCCGGCCTCCGGGAAGTATGCCCTCCGGCGGCCCTTCATCTCCGGCGGGCCGGAGGCTCCCGTCTCGCGGCCTTTCGCAACCGAGGCTGCCGCGGAACCGCCCAGGCGGTCCGGAGCCGGGCCCGACACGACGGCGCGCCAGTTGAGCGCCTCGAGGGGCACACCCTGGGGCGTGCGACTGTAGAGGAGGCGGTACGCCGCTTCGAAGGCGGCGGTGATGGCGTCGAGGCTATTGACGCCGAGCGGTCCCGTCGGGATCGAGACATCCACCTCGTGCCCCTGGCCCAGATAGCGCATCTCGGCGCTGCGGCGGACGGTGACGTCCCCATCGGCCACGCCGGCGCCGCGCAGGATCCGTCGGCCCTCGGCCTCCATCTCCTGGAACAGCCGGTTGATCAGCTCCCACTCCGCGGTGGCCAATCGCTGGGGCGCGGTCCGCACGAAGTCGAACGCCAGCGGCGCGGCGAGGAGGCCGAATGCCGACAGCGCACCCGCCCCGTAGGGCACGAGGACGCGCGGCACCCGGAGGATGCGCCCCACCTGCCAGGCGTGCACGGGGCCCGCGCCGCCGAAGGCAAACAGCGGATAGCCTCGCAGGTCCTTGCCGCGCTCGATGCCGTGCACGCGAGCGGCGGCCGCCATGTTCTCGTTGACGACGCGGTGGATGCCCCACGCGGCCTCGGTGAGGCCCAAGCCCATCGGCCGGGCCACGCGCTCCTCGATGGCCCGGCGAGCCGCTTCCGCGTCGAGGCGCATGCGGCCGCCCAGGAAGAACTCGGCGTCGAGGTAGCCCAGCAGCAGGTCCGCGTCGGTGACGGTCGGCTCGTGCCCTCCCGCTCCGTAGCAGGCCGGACCCGGATCGGCCCCCGCGCTGTCGGGCCCGACCTTGAGCAGACCCATCCGGTCCACGCGGGCGATCGAGCCGCCGCCCGCTCCGATCTCGATCAGCTCCACGACCGGCACGCGGATCGGCAGGCCGGAACCCTTCTTGAACCGGTCGGCGCGCGCGACCTCGAACTCACGCGCGAGCAGCGGCTCCCCGCGATCGATCACGCAGGCCTTGGCGGTGGTGCCCCCCATGTCGAAGGAGAGGAGGCGGTCCTCGCCGACCTGGCGGGCGGTGCGGGCCGCCGCGAGCGCGCCGGCGGCCGGGCCCGACTCCACCAGGCGGATCGGGACCCGCTTGGCGGTCTCGGGCGTGGCGATGCCACCCGCCGACATCATGACGTAGAGGCGGCCCGGAATCCCGAGCCCCTGGAGCTTCCGCTCGAGATCGTCCAGATAGCGCGCCATCAGCGGCATGACGTACACGTTGGCGGTGGTGGTGGACGTGCGCTCGTACTCGCGGATCTCCGGCACCACGTCGGAAGAACAGGACACCGGGACGCCCGGGAGGATCTCGGCGCACAGGCGAGCGAGGACCTGCTCGTGGACCGGATTCCGATAGGCGTGGAGCAGACAGATCGCTATGGCCTCGACGCCGAGCGTGCCCAGATGGGTGATCGCGTCGCGAGCCTGAGTCTCGTCGAGAGGGCGCAGGACCACTCCGTCAGCCTGGATCCGCTCGGAGACCTCGACCCGGAGCTGACGCGGGACCAGCGGCACGGGCGGGTCGATGAAGAGGTCGTACATGTCGTAGCGGCCTTCTCGCCCAATCTCGACCGCGTCGCGGAAGCCGGAGGTCGCGAGAAGGCCGACCCGCGCGCCCTTGCGCTCGATCAACGCGTTGGTCGCGAGCGTGGTCCCGTGGATGAGCGCCCGCACCGCGGTCGCGCGCGCCGAGGCCTCGTGGAGCAGCGTCACCACGCCCTCCTCGACGGCCTGCGACGGATCCTTCGGGGTGGTCAGGAGCTTGCCGACGCGAACGGCGCCGGTCGCCTCGTCCACCCAGACCAGGTCGGTGAAGGTGCCGCCGATGTCTACTCCGATGCGCGTCGGATTGGTTCCTGGAGCCATGGTTCCCTCCGGAGAAGCGGTCACGTTCTCCTTGATCATGCGCCGATCCTCTCTCGCTCGATCCGCTCCTTCTCGGAGGGATCCCAGAAGAGCACGCGCTTGCGGATCATCATGACGCCGCGGTTGAGGATCAGCCCCACCACCGAGAGGATCAGCAGGATCGAGAACTGCCCGGAGACGTCCATGTTGAAGTTCATGGACTGGATCAGCATGCCGAGGCCCTTCTGGGCCCCGACGAACTCGGCCACGATCGCTCCGATGAGCGCGAAGATCATGGCCACGTCGAGCCCGGCCATGACGAAGGGCAGGGCATTGGGTAGGCGGAGCATCCAGAAGATCTGCCGCTCGCTCGCGGCCAGGGAGCGCATCAGGTTGACCCGCTCCTCGTCGGCCGAGCGCAGCCCGACCATGGTGTTGACGAGGAGCGGAAAGAACGCGATCAGGGCCGCGTTGATCACCTTCGAGGTGAGCCCGAGCCCGAACCACACCACGATGAGCGGGGCGAGCGCCACCTTGGGCAGGGACTGGAACATGACGATGTAGGGATAGAGGAAGAACTCGATCGGCCGGCTCAGGGCGACCGCGGTGCCCAGGACCAGCCCCAACGCGGAGCCCGCGATGAAGCCCAGCATGGTCTCGAGCAGGGTGTGATAGAGATGCTCGGGATAGAGCCCGCTGCTGAATCCGCGCCAGAGGGCGAGCGCGACCTGCGAAGGCGGAGGCAGAATGAAGGCGGGGATCTCGAAGAGCCGCACCACCCCTTCCCAGAAGCCGATCGAGGCGCAAAAGAGCAGGACGCTCAGCACGACGTTCCGCGTGTTCCTCACGCGTCGAGTCCTCCCTTGACGTTGAAGAGCCCGCGGATGTGGCGGGTGTACTCGCCGAACTCCGGCGTGGTCATCAGGTCGAGCGCGCGTGTCCGGGGCAGCTTGATGCGCAGGTCGTCCACGATCCGGCCCGGGCGCGGCGTCATGACCAGGACTCGATCGGCGAGGAAGACCGCCTCCGGGATCGAATGGGTGATGAAGAAGACGGTCTTCTTCTTCCCCAGCCAGATCCGCTGCAGTTCGAGGTTCATGTGCTCGCGCGTCATCGCGTCGAGCGCTCCGAACGGCTCGTCCATGAGCAGCATGGCGGGATCGTGGATGAGGGCGCGGGTGATCGCCACGCGCTGCTGCATGCCGCCGGAGAGCTCCCACGGATAGCGCCGCTCGAACTCGCGGAGTCCGACCAGCGCGAGGAGATCCAGCGCCACGGTCAGGTAGCGATCCCGGCCCAGACCCTGCACGTCGATCGGGAGCAGCACGTTGTCGAGCACGGTGCGCCAGGGGAATAGGACCGGAGCCTGGAAGACGACGCCGATGTCCCGCCGCGGGCCGACGATCGCGGTGCCGCGGAGGTAGGCGTCGCCCGCCGAGGGTGCCAGGAGGCCGGCCAGGATCTTGAGCAGGGTGGACTTGCCGCATCCGGAGGGGCCGACCACTGCCACGAACTCGCCTTCTTCGACGGCGAAACTGATCCGTTCGAGGGCGGTCACCCCGCCATCGCGCGTCGAATAGAGCTTGGAAAGGCTTCGGACCGAGATCGCTTCCGTGGCCACTTCGCAGGGAGTCTACACCGAAACGGCCAGCGCCTAGCGAAACTCGTGCTCGAGCTGTTTGGCCAGCGGTGGGTCGAGCCGCCGCACGATCGCGAACTGGGCCTGCGCGCCCGCCCGGTCTCCCCGAGTCATGAATGCCCGGGCCAGCCCCAGGTGGGCCACCGGATCCGTTGGGTTCACGACGATCGCCCGCTCGAACTCGGCGACCGCGAAGTCGACCCGCCCCTCGGCGAGTTGCGCCCGGCCCATCGCGACGAGCGCCGGCCCCGAATCGGGCTTGACCCGAAGGGCCTGCTCGATCTCGGTGATCGCCTCCGCGGGGTGCCCGTCCTCGATGAGCGCGATCCCCAGGTTCGTCCGGACCGGCGCGTCTCGTGGATCGTGCCGGAGCCGGTATCGTAGCTGGGCCAGCCCTTCCTCGCGCCGGCCCATCTGGAGCAGCAGGATTCCGTAGTTTCCGTTGAACTCGGTGCGGTCGGGCCGCAGGGCGAGCGCGCGCTGGAATAGCTCGAGGCTCTTGGCGTACTCCCCCCGCCGGCTCAAGCTCACCGCCAGGTTGTGGTTGCAGATGGAGCACGTCGGATCGACCTCGACCGCGTACCGCCAGAGGGTCTCCGAGTCGTGCCACACTCCCGCCTGGACCCTCGCGGCCAGCGCCAGGCCCCCGAG
>Ga0210384_10000768_pt1 | contig 47630 bp, 44 predicted proteins | sample IncBWH2MmetaG_FD_160574 | JGI IMG/M metagenome (GOLD analysis project Ga0210384, IMG submission 160574) | Forest soil microbial communities from Barre Woods Harvard Forest LTER site, Petersham, Massachusetts, United States - Inc-BW-H-2-M | ecosystem: Environmental > Terrestrial > Soil >... | reverse complement strand
CGTGGTGGAACGAGATGCCGGAACCAGGGTGGGTCAGGTGGGACAGCAGAGGCCGGAAGTGGTAGAGTTTACGGACGAACGCCGGGGTAGCTCAGTGGCAGAGCAACTGATTCGTAAGCAACCCCAGGTGCCCACCGACCGCACGCAACACGACGCAACCCCCGGAAATCAGACGCAACAGCCATGACCCGCGTCAGCCTGCGCTATCCTGCGTCGGCCTGCGTTGGAACCGAAATGGAACCAGGGGACCGACTATCGGCCCGGTCCGTATCGCATGCACTGCGCGATCGTCGAGACGTGAGCATTCGCGAAACGATGGAGGCCCCTCGTCCGTCGTCCGTGTCTGATAAGCCCAGAGCCGGGTGCATGCTCACCAGGTGAGCAGCGTATCTTCAGGGTCGTAGGGCGAAGGTCCTATAGCAGTGGTTCCGGGCGGCCCCTACACTCGGTCGCTGAAATACCACGATGGCCGAGAACCGGCCAGGAGGACCTCGTGATGGGCGAATGGTGGGCGTTCACGGTGACAGTCGTGGTGACAATGTTGATCGGGAAGTTCCTGTCCTGGGGCTGGTAGGAGGATCGCCCGTCTGACCGGACGGCGTCAATGGCATAGACGCGGTCACCGTCGAGGGCAAGGGCATCGCGAACGCGCGCGCACGGTCATCTGACTCACGGGCACGCAACAGGAACGCTCGTGACGCGCGCTACCATTTCCACCCTGGCGCTCCCGAGCGCACTTGGCGGCCGAAGAGAGGAAAGGCGAGGAATCTGACGCTTGCCTACAGGCCCAGACGGGTGAGGGCGTAGCGCAGCGGCTCAGCCGACACCTGGATCAAGCCGTCGAAGGGGCCGTCCATCTCCAGGGTCAGGAAAACATCACCGGCGACCGAGAGAGCGCAGAGGAGAAGGACGGCGAGCACGGTGGCATTCGTCGGGGCCTGCAATCCGAAGCTCATGAAGGTAATCGTGAGCCAGAACACGAGAACAACGAGAAACGGCCAGGGGATCGCGGTGCCGAGCTCGCCCAACACCACCCACCGCGCTCTCAGCAAGAGCTCGGCCTGATCGAGAGCACGAGACCGCAGCAATCGCTGAGCATCGGTCGGCGGGCTGAGAGCACGAATTTGGTCCACGACCCATTCCCCGGTTTCCGTTGCCTTCGTCACGTCGAGCTTGGCCGCGGCGTGGGATGGCTGCTGCGACCAGGTCTCATCGATCCGATTGGCAAGGACGCGCTTCAACGTCGCACGAGTTGGACCTATATCAGTTTTGGAAAATCTGACTGGTCTGCACGGTGATGGCCTTGCCCCACCAGTTCTGGGTCTGGGCCGCCGCCACGTCGGACCGGGTCACTTTCGGGGGTGATCCCTGCGCGTCGTTGCGCACCGAGAAGCCCAGGTGCTGGTCCGAGGCATAGTGCGAGGTGTGAGCGCGCCACTCCCGCCACTCTTCCGTCGTCGCACACCCGCCCGACAACAGAATGCTGCCGCCCAACAGAAGTGCCCTAACTGCCACTGTTTTCATCGCGCTCTCCCAGAGTGAAGAATGAACTGTGCGCCGCTGCCCATCGTGAGAAAAGGGGCTCATGCCGGCGCTGAAGGTAGCTCGAACGGCGAACGGGTCCTATAGGACCAAGGACCTAGATCTGGAATGTCGTATACTCGGCCCACAATGAGGCACCGACATACGCGGGTCCGACGAGGGCGAGCGTTCTGCTCGGTCTGCGTCGTCGTGGTCGCGGCCGCGCTGGCGGTCGCGGGCTGCGCTCCCAAGAGCGGATTCTCCGGGTTCCTCGGGGACTATTCGAAGCTCGAGCGCGACGTCATCCTCGACAACTCGCTCGCCTACACCAATCCGACGAAGGATCTCAAGCAATACACCAAGTTCATTATCGAACCGGTCGTCGTCTACTTTGCGCCCAACGCGGACGGGATCGCGATCGACCCCGCCGATTTGAAGATGCTGGCCGACTACTGGCGGGACGAGACGGTGAAGGCCTTGTCCCGGAACTACACGGTAGTGACGGAGCCGGGACCGGGTGTGCTGCGCGTCCGTGCTGCCATCACCGGCATCAAGAAGAACGTGCCTCTCGCGAGCGCCCGGTCCATCACGAAGCCTCAGGACATCGGGCTAGGGGGAGCCTCGATGGAGGCGGAGGCGCTCGACGCACAGACTGGCGAGCGCATTGCCGCCGTCGTGGACTCGCGGTCAGGCGCAGTTCTGGGGATCCCGGGTCAGCGCCAGACCTATGACGACGCCAAGGAGATCATGCGACTCTGGGCAGAGCGCTTTGTGGCCCGCGTGGACATCATCCAGGGCCGTTCCGGGAAATAGCTCCCCAGCCCCACCGAATCATCCACCGAGACGAGAACCCCGGATCCCGCTTTCTGTTCGTCGTGAGGTCAGATCAGATCGGGGCTCTGGAGCTGAAAGGCGACGATCAGGCGCAGGACGCCGAGCAGGAGACCGAAGGCGGCGATATGGAGAGCCAGGGTCATCAGATCCTGGGGCGGCCGGGCGAGGACTAGTACCCCGAACGCCACCGAGACCACGGCGATCGCGGAGAGATACGGTCGGCCCTGACGCCCGCGGTCGAGAGAGAGCGCCTCGACGGCCTGCAGCAGTCCAGTAATGATCGCCCACCACGCAAAGATGGCCAGCGGGCCCGGCCTCTGCCCAGGCGGACGGAGCATAACCGTGATCCCGGCGGCGACTCCGGTCAGGCCCTTGCAGGCTAGCAACCGCCATCGGCCGCCATGGACCAGCCCCCACGCGGCGGCGCCGAGTGCCACGAGGCCATCCAGCAGCGCGAAACCCGTGAAGAACGTGGCCATCAGGGCCGCGGTGATACGAGGCAGCCAGAACGCGAAAAGTAGCATCGCGCCCTCGGACAAGCCGAACAGCAGGGCCAGCACGGCTCGACCGGTCAGCGCCCACTGGGCGGAATAGGCTGTCGTCGAACCTGGGGTTGGCGCGGCCAGCCTCGTCACGGCGCGATTTCACCACGGCACCTATCCGACTGCCATAGGACCAAGGTCTGATGGCGGCCGGCGCCGGAAGATCCGAGAATCCGGCGTCGAGCATCCGAGGGACAGTCGCACCGAAAAGGAGCTCCCATGCGGTTTGCCTCACGCCACGTGACGGTGGCGACGAGAGCCGTGAACGCGCGTCTGATCCGTAGGGGCATGGCCTGCGTGGTCGTACTGGTCCTCGCGGTGCCGCCGCTGGCTCCGGCCCAGACCGGGCCCCCGCCCGCGCCGTTCAAGGCCGAAGAGCTCGATCAGCTCGCGGCCCCGATCGCTCTCTATCCCGATCCGCTGGTGGCGCAGATCCTCATGGCCTCGACCTACCCGCTCGAGGTCGTCCAGGCCGCGCGCTTCGCGAAGGAGAATGCGAAGCTGACCGGCGATCCACTCAACCAAGCGCTCAAGAGCCAGACCTGGGACGACAGCGTGAAGTCGCTCGTGACCTTCCCCCAGGTCCTGAGCATGATGGACAGCAAGCTCGACTGGACCCAGAAGCTCGGGGATGCGTTCCTGGCCCAGCAGAAGGAGCTGATGGCGGCAGTTCAGCGGCTGCGGGCGCAGGCGCAGGCCACGGGTAACCTCAAGAGCACCGCGGAGCAGACCGTGACGGTCGAGCCGGCCGCCGCGGGAGCCCCAGGTGCGGCGGCTACGCCCGCCCCGGGCCCGCCTCCCCAGCAGGTTGTCGTGCAGCAGGCGCCGTCGACGGTCATCATGATCGCGCCCACGAATCCGCAGGTCATCTACGTCCCGACGTACAACCCGACCGTCGTCTATGGCGCGTGGCCCTACCCGGCGTACCCACCCTACGCGTACTATCCCCCGGGCTACGTGGCCGGCGCCGCCCTGTTCTCCTTCGCGGCCGGCGTGGCGGTGGGCAGCGCCCTCTGGGGCAACTGCAACTGGCATGGCGGCGACGTGAACGTCAACGTGAACCAGTACAACAACTATACGAAGAACGTGAACACGGCCAACGTCGCCAGCAAGCGAACCGAGATCCAGGGAAGCGGACAGAACTGGCAGCACAACCCGGAGAACCGCCGCGGGGCCCAGTATCGCGACCCGGCGACCCAGCAGCGCTACAACCGGGGCACCAACCCGCAGGCGACTCAGGCGCGCGAGAGCTTCCGCGGGCGGGCCGAGCAGGGCCGGCAGGAAATCGCAAGTGGAGCCGGAGCCTCGGGCCGTCAGCCGTCGGTTCAACCTCGCCAGGCTTCGACCCAGCCGCGCTCGGCGGGCTCCGGCGCAAGCGCCGGGACCCAGGGGCGGGCCGGCGTCGCCCAGCAATCCGCCCAGCGCCCCGGAGGAACCACCGGCCAGGTGCACGGAGCGGGCAGCGGGGGCGGGAGCGCCTTTCAGGGTGTGGGGCAGGGTGGCCAGGCGCAGAGCTTCAGCAACCGAGGACAAGCGAGTCGCCAGAGCATGGCCCCGTCGGGCGGGGCCCGTGGAGGCCGGCGATGAAAGACCTCGGACACCCGTTCTCGCGCCGTGCGGCCGCCGTTCTTCTGCTCGCCCTCACGCTGCTCGCCGCACCGGGATTCCCGCTATTCGCAGCCGACGCCCAGCAGCGACGATTCGCCTCGCCGGAGGAGGCCATGACGGCGCTGGTGGACGCGATCAAGGCCGACGACCGGAAGGGGTTGCTCGGCATCCTGGGGCCGGCGGGCTTGACGCTCGTGGACTCCGGCGACGCGGTGGCCGACCGCAACGCGCGGCAACAGTTCGCGGCCGAGTATGACCGCGCTCACCGCCTCGAGGTCGGCGGCGGCAAGACGGTGCTCTACGTGGGTCCGGACGACTTCCCCTTCCCGATCCCACTGATTCCGGAGGGCCCGGGCTGGCGCTTCGATACGAGGGCGGGGAAGGAGGAGATCCTGAACCGCCGCATTGGACAGAACGAGCTTCACGCCATCCAGGCGTGCCTTGCCTATGTCGACGCTCAACGCGAGTACTACTCGGAGGACCGAAACGCCGACGGGCTGCGCGAGTACGCTCAGCGGTTCGCCAGCAGTCCCGGCAAGCGGGACGGCCTCTTCTGGGAGACGAAGCCCGGCGAGCCGCCGAGCCCTCTCGGGCCGCTGGTGGCGCAGGCGCGGATCGAGGGCTACGGAGGACGCCGGCCGGACACGCCGGTTCCCTACCAGGGCTACTACTACCGCATCGTCACCGCCCAGGGCCCCGATGCGCCGGACGGAGCGTACGACTACCTGGCCCACGGCCGCATGATCGGCGGCTTCGCGCTGGTGGCCTTTCCCGCCCAGTACGGCGTCTCCGGAGTGATGACCTTCATCGTCAACCACGAAGGCGTCGTCTACCAGAAGGACCTGGGGCCGAACACCACGACCATCGCGCGCGGCGTGCGGCTCTTCAACCCAGACGGTAGCTGGAAGAAGGCATGAGGGACAGGATGATCCGATCTCTGACGCTGTTTCTGACGATCGCGCTGCTGGCCGGGCCGGCGCTGGCCGCCGAGCCGGAGGGCACGCTGAAGAAGATCAAGAGGACCAACACCATCACCCTCGGCCATCGGGAGTCCTCGCGCCCATTCTCGTTCGTGGGCGACGACGGCAAGCCGGCGGGATACTCGGTGGATCTCTGCATGCGCGTCGCGGCCAGCGTCGGCAAGGAGCTCGCGCTGCCAAACCTCCAGGTCAAGTGGGTCAAGGTCACCGTGGAGAGCCGGATGCAGGCGGTGGCCGCCGGCACGATCGACCTCGAGTGCGGGTCGACGACCGCCGCTCTGTCGCGGCAGGAGCAGGTCGACTTCAGCAATTTGACCTTCGCCGACGGCGGCAGCCTGCTCGTCACGGACGCCTCTATGATCCGCGGCGTGTCCACGCTCGGGGGCAAACGCGTTGCGATCATCCCGGGCACCACGACGGAGAAGGGCCTCGCCGACGCGTTCAAGAGACATACGGTGACCGCGACCATCGTCCCGGTGAAGGATCACGCCGCCGGGGTGGCGGCGCTGGACGACGGAAGCGCCGACGCCTATGCCTCCGACCGGGTGATCCTGATCGGGGTCGGCCGGACGTCCAAGAATCCCGCGAAGCTCTCGCTCATCGACGAGTACTTCACCTACGAGCCGTACGGCTTGATGCTCCGGCGGGGCGACGCGGCGTTCCGGCTCTCGGTGAACCGCACGCTCGCCTCGGTGTACCGCTCGGGCGAGATCGTGGCCATCTATGAGAAGTGGTTCGGGTCCATGACCACCGCGGGTCCCCTCCTCGGGGCCATGTACCTACTCAACGGGATTCCCGACTAGGCCGCCGAGAGGCGCAAGGGAGAAGATCGATGATCCACGCGCCCATCACCGGTGCGCTCGGCCGAAGCGCTCGGTACGCCGCGATGGTCTTGCTCGGCTCCGCCCTGCTGATCGCCCCAGGCGGCCCCTCCAGCGCGCAGCCGGTCGATGTCCCTCCCACCTGGGATGGAGACTTCTGGTCGCGACCGCGACTCACCGGCAGCTGGTGGGGGCTGCGCGACGAGCTCGGCAAGAAGGGTGTGGTATTCGACACGGACCTGCTCTTGACCCCGCAGGGCGTCAGCGGCGGCAAGAATACCGTCGCCGAGTTCTGGGGCAACGCCGAGTACACGCTCAACGTGGATACGGGCAAGCTGGGCCTCTGGCCCGGCGGGTTCTTCAAGTTCATCGGAGAGACCAGCTTTGGGACCAGCGTGCTCTCGGATGCTGGTGCGGTCGTGCCGGTGAACACCGCCGGGCTGCTTCCGACGCCGAACGACCCCACCAGCGCGCTCATGAACGCGACGTTCACGCAGTTCCTCAGCCCCAAGTTCGGTGTGACCGCCGGCAAGTTCTTCACGGTCGATTCATTCCAGGGCGAGTTCGCCGGCAACTACCGCACCCAGTTCATGAACACGGCACTGAACTTTCCCCTGGCGTCCGCCCTGATTCCGATCTCGGCATACGGCGGAGGTGTCATCGTCGTGCCATGGGACGGCTTCGTCCTGTCGGCGCTGGCGATCGATCCGAGTGGCACCACGACGAACAACGATATCTCCGAAGCCTTCGACGACGGCGCGATGGTCATCGCCAGCGGCAAGATCACCGTCAAGCCGTTCGGACTGGTCGGCTCCCAGAGCGTGGGCGGCATGTGGAGCAACAAGACGCGGCTGTCCCTCATCCAGGACCCCTCCAACATCGCGCGCTCCGTCGCAGAGGAGCGGTTCGCGCGACTCCAGGATCCCGGTCCGGTCCTCCGGCGGATTCTCGAGCGGTTCCGCCCAGAGCTGCTCGTGCCCGTCCGTCCTGCGAACCGTGAGGACAGTACCTGGTTCGTGTTCTACGCCTTCGATCAGTACCTCTGGCAGCCCGCGGGCGACCCGAATCGTGGCATCGGCATCTTCTTCAACTTCGGCGCGTCCGACGGGGACGCGAACCCGATCAAGTACACCTACGTCACGGGGATCGGGGGTAAGGGCGTGGTGCCGGGCCGCCCGCACGACACCTTCGGGGTCGGCTGGGCACGCACCCAGTTCAGCGACAACTTTGTCCCCCTGCTTCGCCAGACCCTTGACCTCGGCCTCGACCACGAGGATGCGATCGAGATGTACTACAACGCGTCGATCACGCGGTGGCTGAACGTCAGTCTCGATCTCCAGGTGGTCAATCCCGGGCTGAAGAAAACGCTCAGCTCGAGTGGAAACCTCAAAGACGTCGACACCGCGGTCGTGGCCGGCCTCCGCATGTACATGAGGTTCTGATGACGACAATGACTGCTCCTCGCTGGCGCCCGCTCGCGGTTCTGGGTGCGCTCTGCCTGGTCCTGGCCGCTTGCGCGGGGCCGGTGGGAACGCACCGGACCGATCCGAAGGTCGTCTTGAGCGATCTCGCCCGGAGCGCCACCACCACGGGCGAGCCGAGCTGGCCGACGCGCAACGTGCTCCTCGAGCAAGGTCGCCTCGAGGAGTTCGAGGAGCGCCCCGAGGAAGCCCTAGCTGGGCTGCACAAGACGATGGTCGCGACCGGAGGTGATCCGGATCTCCTCTTCGCCCTGGCCGAGCTGTCCTTCCTGCACGGGCAGACCGCAGCCAAACCCGGTTACCGCATGGCCGCGGCTGTCTATGCGTACGCGTTCCTGTTCCCGGAAGGCAACGGGAGCGCGCCGGGGCGCTTCGACCCTCGCCTGCGCATCGCCGCGGATCTGTACAACTGGGCGCTGATGGCGGCGTTCGCCTCGGAGGACGGGTCGGAAGTCGTCCCGCGCGGCGGGACGTTCGAGCTGCCCTTCGGCAAGGTCGAGGTGGCTTTCGATCCGGCGTCCTTGCGCGCCGGGGACCGCGAGCTGCATCACTTCATCCCCATCGCGCAGTTGGAGATGTACGGCCTGGCGATGCGGTACCGCTGGCCGGGCCTCGGGGCGCCCCTGGCCGCCTCCAGCCGGTTGATCGACGCCTCGAAGCCCGGGCGAGACATGGTGGCCCCACGGATGCAGGTGCCGGTGACGGCCCTCCTCCGACTCCCCGGGGCACGACGTGCCCTCGTGCAGGGAGAGCCGCTCGCGGGCCGGCTCGACCTGGTTCTGCCCTGGGACGCGGAATCGGTCACGATCGCGGGGGAGGAGGTGCCGCTGGAGAACCAAGCGTCGGCGGCGCTCGCGCTCACGTTCACCGGCGCGCCGATCATGGAGGTCGAGATGTTCGGCTTCCTGGGCCGGATCTCGGGCCTCCTCCGGGACCGGCCCCCGCTCGTCTCCACGACGCCCTACCGGCCCGGGCTCATCCCGGTGGTCTTCGTGCACGGCACCGCGTCGAGCGTGGTCCGCTGGGCGGAGATGTTCAACCGCCTCCAGGCCGATCCGGAGATCCGCAAGCGGTATCAGTTCTGGTTCTTTCAGTACGACTCCGGCAACCCGATCGCGCTGTCCGCCCTCCGGTTGCGGGAAGCGCTGGGCGCGGCGGTGGCGCGGCTCGACCCCGAGGGCAAGGACGCGGCCCTGCGGCGGATGGTGCTGATCGGGCACAGCCAGGGGGGCCTGCTGGTCAAGATGCAGGCCATCAGCAGCGGCGATCGGCTCTGGAACGCGGCGAGCAAGAAGCCGCTCGATGAGATGGTGCTTTCCGATCAGACGCGGGATCTCCTCCGGCGCGGATTGTTCGTCGAGCCCGTGCCCGAAGTCTCTCGCGTGGTGTTCATCTGCACGCCGCATCGTGGCAGCTTCGTCGCCGGACGCAGCATCATTGCCAACGTCACCAGAAAGATGCTGAGCCTGCCCTTTACCCTCACCGGGGTAGCGGCGGACCTGGCCCGCAACCCGGGTACCGCGTCGATGGTCATTCCGTCGGCGGTCGACAACATGTCGCCCCGGCACCACTTCATCCGGGCCCTGCAGGAGATTCCGGTCACGTCGTCGATCCCGGTCAACTCGATCGTCGCGGTCGAAGGGGACGGCCCGGTCGAGGAAGGCGACGACGGAGTGGTGAAGTACTCGAGCGCCCACATCACGCCGGTGGAGTCGGAGCTGGTCGTGAAATCCAATCACTCCACGCAGGGGAATCCCCACACCATCGAGGAGGTGCGGCGGATTCTCCGGCTACACGTGGGCCTGAAGCCGGGCCCCGCGGCTCAGACAAGATGACATTCCGAAGAGGAGGAGCACAGATGACACATACGCGATCCGTGATCATGAAGGGGTGGGTGGTGACCGGCGCGCTGCTGCTCGCAGCCGGCAGCGCCTGGGCCCAACAGGTCTTCATCTATCCGCAGAGGGGACAGAGCCCGCAGCAGCAGGCACAGGACACCGGCGAGTGCCAGGCGTGGGCGACACAGCAGACCGGTGGCGCCATGGCCGCCCCGCCGATGGCGTCAGCCCCGCCACCGCCTACGGCCAGTCCGCTCAAGGGCGCGGCACGGGGCGCCGCAGTCGGCGCGGTCGGCGGCGCAATCGGGGGCGACGCGGGCAAGGGGGCGGCCATCGGCGCCGCGACCGGCGCCATGATGGGCGGGATGCGGCGGCGCGACCAGATGCAGCAGGCCCAGGCTCAGCAGGCCCAGGCGCAGCAAACGCAGGCGGCCTATGCCGACACCACCAAGCGCGCCCTGGCCACGTGCCTCGGCGCGAAGGGCTATTCGGTGAACTAGCCATGAGGAGATCGACGATGAACCGACTTCAGGTGGCGGGTCTGAGCCTCGCGCTGGCGGGCATGGCCCTGGCGTCTCCCGCCGCGGCGGCGGGCAAGTACGACGGCTCGAAGCCCATGCTGTGCGCGATCTCCGCGATGAGCGAGTGCACCGCGGACGGCAAGTGCGAGCGCAGCGCCCCGCAGGCGGGCAACAACTTGCCGACCTTCGTGCGGGTGGACGTGAAAGGGAAGCTTCTCACCGACAACGACGGCACCGGACGAAAGAGCGAGATCAAGGGCGTGACCGTCCTGGATGGCCAGCTCATGCTCCAGGGCGGCGAGAACGGCAAGGCGTGGAGCATGGTGATCGCCTCGGAGGGCGGAGCGTTTGGCGCGTCGGTCGTCGAGGATGACGGTCTGTTCGCCATCTTCGGTAGCTGCACGCTGCCGTAGGTGCGCCGGGTTCGGCCGCTCCCACCAGGGACGTCGCGACCGCGAGCGTGTCGACTGCTCGCGGCCCGGATCGTGCTCCTGGTGGTCGCGGCGGGCCTCGCCGGCTGTGCGAGCTACGGCGCGGTAGCGCTCGACCGGGACCGGCTCGATTACACGGCGGCGGTGGCCAATTCCTGGAAGCAGCAGACGCTGCTGAACATCGTCAAGCTGCGCTATGCCGACACTCCGATCTTCGTGGACGTTGGGCAGATCGTCAGCAGCTACCAGCTGCAGAGCTCGTTCTCGGCGGCCGGGAGTATCTTCAACTCCAGCACGATTGTCCCCGGGGTTCCCAACAGCAGCATCGGCCTGGGCGCCCAGGGTCAATACACCGATCGGCCCACGGTCACCTACGTGCCGCTCACCGGGTCCGGCTTCATCCGGACCCTGATGACGCCCATCCCACCGATCCGCCTGATGGAGTTGATCGAGGCCGGGTACCGGGCGGACGTCTTGTTCCTGGTCGCAGTGCAGAGTGTGAATGGGCTCTCGAACGGCCGGGCGGGAGGACGGGGGAGACTACCGGACGCGGAGTTCGCGCAGCTGGTCAGGGCCATCTGGCGAATCCAGGAATCCGGCTCGATCGCGTTTCGCGTGGAGGTGGACCGCGAGACGAAGCGCGAAGGGCTCATCATGACGTTCCCCCGGAAGGCCGTTTCTCCGGAGGTGCAGACCGATCGGGCCACGGTTCGGAAGCTCCTGGGCCTGAATGCGGAGAAGTCGGAGTTCCGGGTAGTGTACGGGCAGGCCAGCGAGCGCGACGACGTGATCGCGATCCAGACCCGCTCGGGCATGCAGATTCTCTTGGAGCTTTCCGCCACCGTGAGCGTCCCGGAGGATCATGCGCGCGAGGGCCGCGCCTTTCCGGTGCCTCCGCCGCCCGCGGCCGGCGAGGATACCGTGCCGCCGCTGCTGCGGATTGCCAGCGGCTCGTTCCGCCCCGACGATGCCTTCGCGGCTATTCGCTACGGGGATTACTGGTACTGGATCGAGAACCGCGATCTCAGGTCCAAAGGGGTGTTCACCTTCCTTTTGATTCTGATGACGCTGGCGGACACCGGCGAGAAGTCCCCGCCGCCGGTGCTCACGATTCCGGCCAATTGACCAGGGGCCGATCCTGAGACACCTCCGACCGTCTGCGACCAAAGTCCTATGGCGCCGGTGCCAGGGCCGACGTGAAAATGCGGGCATGCGTACGCCATTCGTAGCCGGGATCCTCATCGTGCTCGGAGTGTTGGCCGGTTGCGCCTCGCCCACGTCCGGGGGCTGGACGAAGCCCGGCGCGACCGAGGAGCAGGTCAACCGTGACTCGGCCGACTGCTTGTTCGATTCGCAGTCGACGGTGCCCGGCGGCAGCTCAGGGCCGAGGATGGTGGTCGACCAGGACCGATATCGCCAGTGCATGGCAAACCGCGGCTATACCGCGGGGGCGACCAAGTAGACGATCCGGCGCCTCGTCCGTCAACCCCGACGGGACTTGGCCATTGGGGGCCATATGAAGGACAGCAGGGGGAGACTGGGCCGCCGCGACGTGCTGAAGCTCGCCGCCGTGGCCGCGGGGGCGGCGGCGTGTCGGGGCGGCATCATCCGGACCGCACCGATCTTGCGCGGTTCGGGTCCGGACTACGCCGCGGAGGCGACGAAGGCCTACGAGGAGAGCCTGAAGGCGCTGCGGCGAACGGGTGTGACCCCGGCGGGCGCCGAGGCCGCGGAGAGTGGGAGTGGACGGCTCTCGCTCGGCCCCGAGGGGCTGCGCGCCCACCGGAACTCGCGTCCCGGCCAGCCCGACTTCGACGTCCTGATCATCGGCTCGGGCTACGGCGGCGCAGTTTGCGCGGCGCGCCTGGCCGCGCAGCGGAAGCCCGGCGTCAAGATCGGCGTGCTCGAGCGCGGCCAGGAGTGGGTGCCGGGAACGTTTCCGTTCGCGCTCGCCAACTTCAGCCCCTTCAGCCGGCAGGCGTCATGGCTCCGCCAGCGTCTCTCCACCAATCCGCTCGGGCTGTTCGGCTTTCACAACCAGGGCGACATGACCGTCGTCTCCGCCAGCGGCCTAGGGGGCGCCTCGCTGATCAACTGCGCGGTCGTGATCGAGACCGAGGAGGACGTGTTCCGGCAGCCGGTGTGGCCCGAGGAGCTTCGCTCGAAGGAGCGGCTGCGGCCCTACTACGACCGGGCCCTGCGCATGCTGGCCCCGCAGCGGACGCCCGAGGACCGTTTCTCGCCCAAGCTCAAGACCCACCTCGGCACCGCCGCCACTCTCGTCGGCAAGGGTGTCTGGCAGGCGGATGCCTACCCGGCGCCGCTCGCGATCGCCTTCTCGGATCGGAAGAACGCCCAGGGGATCCGGCAGCACGGCTGCATAGAGTGCGGCGACTGCTCGACCGGCTGCAACGTGGGCGCGAAGCACTCGCTCGACATGAACTACCTGCCGCTCGCGTGGTCGGGTGGCGCGCTGCTGTTCACCCAGACCGAGGTTGTCCGCGTCGAGAAGGCCGCTGACCACTACCGGGTGCACTGCACCCTGCGCTCCAACCGTTTCTTCGAGGATCAGGACGTCGTGACCGCGCGCATGGTCATCCTCGCCGCGGGGACCGTGGGCACCAACGAGATCCTTCTGCGGTCCCGGCAGGTGGGCGGGCTGCCCGTCTCGGACTGGCTCGGCAAGGGCTTCTCGGCGAACGGCAACAACCTCTGGTTCGTCGACTACCAGAACGCAACCCCGCCGGTCAACACCAACTCCGGCGGCGTGGGTATCCTCGCGGGAAAGCCGGCGCAGCCGGTGGGCCCGTCCATCCAGGGTATCGTCGACTTCCGCCGCGCCAGCCGGCCGCTCGACCGGCGCGTGGTGTTCGAGGATCTCGCGCACCCCAGCGCGCTCGCCACCGGGGTGGGGGCTCTCGTCATAACGGATCTCAACCACGCGATCACCATGCTGGCCTGCGGCCACGACACCGCCGAGGGGCAGATCCGCCTCGAGAACGACGAGGCGTCCGTGTACTGGCCCGGCTACGGCTCCCAGGCGTGCCGGGCCGAGATGGCCGCCCTCGTGGCCCAGTACGCCTCCGCCTACGGCGGCCAGGGCGGATCGTTCGGGCCGGGCGAGAACACGACCGCCCACCCGCTCGGCGGCTGTCGCATGGCCGCTACCGCGGCGGACGGCGTGGTCAACCACCGCGGCGAGGTGTTCGACGCGGCGCCCGGACGCGACCCCCGGGCCGTCCAGCCGGGCCTGTATGTCGCGGACGCCTCGATCATCCCCTCGGCGCTCGGCAACAACCCCCTGCTCACGATCACCGCGCTGGCGGAGCGGGTCGCCGATCTGATCCTGACGGACCCGCGCAACGCCACCCTCTTCCAGGCCCCACCGGTGGGGCGATCGTGAGCCCGCCTACGTTTCGACTAGCTTCCGCAATTTCTTGATCGTGTCCACGAGACTCGCCCGCTCGGCCCCGCCGGTGACGAAGCCCGGCACGATGGTCCGCACCGCGATCGCGTAGGTGACCAGGCTGCCGCCCTCGGCCGGGTCCAGCTGCCAGTAGCCCGTGTTCTCCTTGAAGAAGTTGTTGGCGTGGCTGGGGTCGAGGTGCCATTCGATCCGACGCCGAGCCGCATCCGGGTACTTCATCATGTGGAAGCCGAAGGTGAGAGGACCGACACCTACCTCGTACCGGACGAGCGCGTGTTGTGCATCGGCCTCCACCACCTCGGCGCTGACCACCCGTGGGTAGTACCGGGGATGGCCACGATAGTCGATGAGCACGGACCACACGCGCTCCGGGGCGGCCCGCACGAGGCCGACCCCCGTTCCGCCACCGGCAGATTTGCTAGCGCCGGGCGGCAGTGTGTCGAGCACGACCACCTCGCCGGCGGCGAGGCGCTGCTGCTGATCCGCGGACAGACCGAGGGGTGCCGCTCCCGACGCGGCGGCAGCGAGGCCGATGACCACGGAGATCAGCGCGACAGTGGTCCAAGCCCTCAGTTGCCCTTGACCCAAGTCTGCGTCTTGTAGAAGACGCCGAGGTAGCCGCGCACCTTGAGCTTTCCGTCCTCGGTCCAGATCTCCGCCTTGTAGATCTTCCCGTCTTCCGGGTCCAGGATGGTGCCGCCCTTGAAACGATCGCCCTCCGCCTTGAGGTCCTTGACGATCACGAGGCCGATGATCGGCTTGTCCTTGTCGTCGCCCTTGCAGGCGGTGCAAGTCTTGGGCTTGCCCGCCTTGTCATTGGGCTCGGTCAGGCCCGTGATCGTGCCGGTGAGCTTGCCGCCCTGCTCGGTGAGCTGCACCTCGGACACCGGCTTGCCGGTCTTCTCATCGATCGTCTGCCACTTGCCGACCGGTGCCTCGGCCGCCGCGGCCAGGCCCGCTCCAAACGCCACGCCCAGAACCAACCCCCAAGCCCCTCGCATCGAGATTCCTCTCTTCCGGCAGCGCCCATCTGCCATTGGGTCGGTTACTTGTCCATCCGGCTGATCTTCGAGCCCTGAAGCCCGAGGCCGGCCATCAGTCCCCGCTGATCGAAGAAGACCGCGTAGATGTCGTTCTGAATCGTCGTGCTGGTGAGCGCCCTCGCGGTGCCCGCGTCGAGGACCACGATACTCGGGCCGACGCCGAGCTCGAAGCCGCCGGTGGTGCTGAGATACTTGAGAGCGGAATCGCTCATGAAGAACAGGGCGTAGCCGAATCTCTGCGCGCCGGCCTGGAGGCCGTACGAGGCCGCCGCGGTGTTGTAGTAGCCGACCGTCTTGCCGCGCTGGCGAAGCGCGCCCTCGCCGTACTGCGCTCCGAAGAGAAACCCGGCCTTCACGATGTTCGGGAACACGAGCACCGCCTTGGCCTGGTTGGCAAGCTGGCGGGTGTCGGGCACGGAGGCATACATGCTGGCCAGGGCCTCGTCCACGTTGCGGTTGATCTCCGAGCCGGATGCGGCGACGGCGGGTCTCGTCGAGACCGTCAAGGTCATCGCCAGCGCCATTGCCAATAGACCGGCTCCAAATCGTGCCTTGAGCATCGTCCGATCTCCTGAGACCACCTGATGGGTTGGCATGTCGATGGTCATTTGGCCAGGGGGATCTCGCGGGCGATCTCGTAGTTCACGAGCGCGCGCATCTTGTTCTCGACCTGGTAGAGCCGGGCCACTTTCACGGGCGGCAGGACGCGCCGGAATCGGGGCGCGTACGACTTCAGAAGCGCCGCGTAGTCCGTCTCGAGGGTCAGGAAGTCGCCGAGCAGCTTGGTGGCTGCCGCGTCGCTCATCGACCCCTGTTCCTGGGCGAACGTGTCGATGAGCTTGGCGACGCGGTCGTAGTAGGTGATCATGTCGCTCTGATAGGCGTTGTAGACCGGCCAGAAGGCCTTGGCCTCGCCCTCGGTGAGGGCGAGTACCGTCGCCACCACGAGCTTCTTGTCTGCCCGTGCTTTCTCGCGGAAGATCTCCATGGTGTCCGCGGGCTTGTCCTGCGCGGCCGCGATCCCGGCCTCGAAGGAGACCAGGAAGGTTGCGAGAATCAGTGCGCCTCGAACTCGACGTTTCATGGTTGTCCGCTCCCTTTGGGCGCTGGCCGATCGTTCACGCACCGCTTTGTTTCCGAGCGGCAGTATGGGGGAAGAGGTCATGGCTGGCATATCAGACTTAGGTCTTATACCCGCTCACCAGTAGAGCTTGAGGACTAGCCCGGCCCGGTTCAGGTGGGCGGTGGAGGAGCGCTGGTCTTCCTGCCTGGCGTAGTAGGGCTCGATCCGGACGTGGCTCGTCAGCTCGATCTCGACCCCGGCCTGGTATATCTGGCGGTTCCAGGCGCCGAACCTGGTGTCGTACAGGACCTCGGCCTGAGCGTAGGGTACGAGCGTCACCCCGCCCACCGTGATCTCGCGCTCGATCCCCAGCTGTTCGCGAAAGCGCGTCGAGAAGTCGCCGTTCATGTCGCGCAGGTCGACACCCACGCGGTTGACGAGCCAGACCTCCCAAGGCAACGGCGCGCGAGCCGTCAGCTGGATGACTCCCCGGTGCTCGACGAAGCCGGATTCCCGATTGTCGAGGTCTCCCAGCAGCCGATAGCCTATCCGGAGCCAGAGATAGCGATCCCGCTCCCAGTCGGCGTGACGCAGGCGCGGGCGCAGGATCGGCGCGAACGTGATGTCGAGGTGAGCACCCACCTCCCCGTCGGTAGCCGGTTCAGAGAGGCCCTGGGTCAGGCTGCCGATGAAAAACAGCCGAGTGTTCTCCGAGAGCTTCAGGTAGGTGTTCAGCTCCGGGACGAACTCCGCCTGCGTGTCGCCCGCCTGCGCGACCGTGAGGCTGGTCAGGAGCAGGATCGCGGCCAGCGTCAGCGCGCGCGGGCACGTCACTGCGGATACGCGATCGTCATGGGCGCCGCGCCTCGATCGCTCTCTTCCGGCCCGACACGATCCGGTTCGTCAGGCCTCGTGCCAGCGAGTAGGGGACGGCCATGACCGCCACGCCCACGAAGACGGCCGCCCCCGGGTAAATGGTCCCGAGCATCAGGTACTGGACGACCGCATCGAGGATGATGGCGATGATGAGGGGCTTGCTGATGGCCTGTAGCCCCCGCTTGAGCTGGCGCTTGCGGCTCTCGGGCCGGACAATCAGGTCCGTGAGGAAGGGCGGGCGGCCGGCCCTGGCGTCCTTCAGACCGTCCCGGATCCCCAGGGCGATCGCGACCAGCGGCTGCAGGATCAGCCGGAAGTGCATCGGGCCGGTGAGCCGCGCGAGGAGATGCTCCAGGAAACGCGCGAAAGAACTGTACGTCGACATCCTCTTGCTCCTCCCTTGACGTCTGATGTCAGGCGGCGAGCAGCACCGCGCCGTAGATCACCGCGCCGAGCACGAACCACCCGAATCGCCCCACCTTCTCCCGCGGCAGCTCCTCGTTCGCGGCGGTCATCACCACGCCCCCGGCCACGAACGCGAAGAGGCGCGAGACCGCGATCTCGGGAATCTCGAGCGTGGCGCCGGCCAGCCACCCGACCACGACGCTGGCCGCGAGCACCCATCTCCCAAGGGTGTCGTAGGCGCTTCCGTGCTCGCGCGCGAGCGCGTGATCCACGACGGTCAGGTGGAACGCCATGGCGACCAGAAACAACCCGAGAGACGACCACCCGTCCGCCCGGCGGCTCACCAGCATGTAGCCGATGACGAGGCTGTACAGCGCGAAGCCTCCCACATGGAGCCAGAAGGCGAGGCGCTCGGGGTCCCCACCCGCGCTCGAGTCCGCGCGGGCCCGGGCGGCCAGGACGAGGTGATCCAGCCCATACAGGACCACGAAGCCCACGAGGGCGAGGGCGTAGAGGCGCTGCTCCGCGAATATCAGGCTCCCCGCCGATTCCAGCAGCGCCCGGTGCCGGGCCCCCAGCTCGGGGAGAACGTCCAGGAATACGTAGGCCATGGACGCGCCCGCCGCGACCGATACCTTGCGCCGCGGATGCTCCGCCCCGAGCGGCCGGAGCCACGGGCCGAGCGCATACACAGCCGCCAGCGCCAGCGCTCCCAGGAGGGGGGCCGCACCGCCCGCCACCACGTCTTGCATCTCCGTGCTCACATCTTCAGCACGAGGCTGCTGAAGGCGAAGACGCCGAGGAGACAGAGCAGGACCCCGACGACGAACGCCCCACTCACCCCGCGCGGTAGACCCATGGCCCGGAGCCGGCGCACGCGGAAGTAGTGCTGCACCACGGCGATGATGAGGCCGCCCGTTCCCATGACCACCAGGTAGTAGCCGATGCTCTCCACCGAATACTGATGGCCGAGAGCCCCTTCCCACTGACCCTTCTCTCCCCGGAACGCCTGGAAGAGCTTGGCCATGCTGAATCCAAAGCTGATCATGGATAGAGCCGTCCGGATCCACGCCATCAAGGTGCGCTCCGCGGCCATGTAGGTTCGGTCCAGCGCGAGCTCGGTTCGCCGCTGAGCCAGCCGCGTTCCCACGCTTTCCCCTTCGGGGGCTGGTTCCGGCTCCTTGCCCGGGCCGAAGCCGATGGCGTTGATCAGCCGGCGCCACGGCGTCAGCTCACGCGTGTCGTCTCTACGCGTCCCTCGACTCATGGCATTCCTCCGCCTTGATCAGATGCCCGCGATTGCCCGCACGAGCCATGTCAGCAGGTCCGCGAGCGGGAACTTCAGCAGAAGGAGCGGCGCCATCGGCACGAGCGACGCCACCGCGAAGGCGCTCACGAGGCTCAGGCCGAAGGGCACGACGCGCATCCCGCGCACGACCTCGAGGCTACTCCCGAGGTCGGCCAGAGCCTGGAGGTCGGGCGTTCCCAGGAGATCCTCCATCGCCCGGGGCTCGCCGCGAATCCACTTGGCGTCGAAGCCGCTCACGTAACGCTCGGCCAGCTCCCAGTACTCCCTGAGCCCGCGCAGCTTGGCCTCGAGTAGCCTCGGCGCGAAGACGAGGAGTGGCGCCAGCAGGATCACCGCGAAGAGCAGGGCCGTTCCCGTGACAGGCAAGACGAGCGCGTCCAGGGAGACCCCGGAGAACTGCACCTCCTCCGCGAAGGAAGCGGAGAAGACGGCCGCCAGCGCGAAGACCTCGGTCGCGAAGTATCCTTGCGCGATTTCCAGATAGCCGAGCCCGCCCGTGCGGTCCGGGTGGGTCGAGACGAGCCGGAGGTCCAGGCGCGAGAGTCGCCACAGGAACCACCACCAGATGCCGGTGCGCCAGCACCAGCGCAGGAGAAGGAACCGGAAGACCGTCAAACTCACCGCGTGGTACCACCAGCCGGCGGGCGTCAGATGCATCTCCGGCCCGACCCCCGCGGTGGTCCAGCCCTTGATCTCGCCGGGCAGATCGATCACCGCGTCGAGCGGCACGAGGAGGAGGGCGAGGACAAAGAGGAGCGCCTCGGCGAGCCCCCACTGGTTCAGGCCAGCCACGCGCCGCACCGTGACTGCCAGCGCCCGAAGAGCCGTCGGCCGAACGATCCCCGACTTGACGAGGCGCCGCACGAGCGAGGCCACGTGTGGATCGGTCCACACCTCCGCGAGGAGGAGCAGCGGCAGGGCCAGCAGGAAGCGCACATGAACGCCGACGCCCGGCAAGTTCGCCGCCGCCCCGGCATTGTCTTGAGCGAGCGCGAGCAGGACCGTGGGCAACCACGTGAGCAGCACGAGCGCCGCCGCGAGCCAGAGCCGCCCCACCTCGTCGCGGCCGCGGCCCAGTCGACGGGCCAGCCGATGGATCGGCCCCCTGAGGAGCGAGAACTCGGGCACGGTCTCGGGCGCACCGTTCACATCCGGGGACGTGATACTACTTGCGGCCATCCTTGACCAGGGCCCCAGCGTTCCGGTGCGGCGCACGCCGTCGAGTGGAACGCGCGCCGCACCGGGTGTGCATCGGTCTACTGCCGCGCCATCAACACCCGAAGGCGCTCCTCGTGGTCGATGAAGTGGTCTGCGTCCTGGGCATCCTTGCCGAGGTCGATCTGCACCCAGTTGATCTTGCCGTTGAACTTGCTGCTGTGGACGGTGTAGTCGGGGCTGACCGTGGTGCCGGATTCGTAGCCGAGATCCGTCGTCTCATCTGCCGAGAAGATGAATCCCTGTGTCTGCTCGACACGGCCCGTGCCGACTTCCTTGCCGTCACAGTAGAGCGTGACCGTGCCGCCCTTGCCCATGCCGCCGCCATCATAGGCGAACTCCATGCGCACCTGGGTCTTGCCGGCCGGGATGGGCGTGGTGGCTTCGACGCCGAACGACTTGATGCCCAGCACGTTGTAGACGAACTTGGCTTTTCCGCCCTTGGCATACAGGCTCCAGCCGCCGAACCGACCGCCCTGGGCGATGATCACCCCCTCGGCGCCCTTGGCAGGCACCTCCAGATCAGAGGTGACGGCGAACGACTTGTTCTTGATGTTGACCACGCTGTTCTCGGAAAGACGCCCCATTCCCGCATAGAGCGTCTGCGTGTTGCCCTTGATGAGTGTGGGGCGGCCGGCCAGATCGGAGTTGATGCGCTCGATCTGCCGGTCATCCAAGGGGAGCACGTTGTACTTGACCGCTTCGATCAGCCACAGGCGCTGGAGCTCATGCAGCTTCTCCGGCATCTGTTTTGCCAGGTCTTTGGACTGAGTCCAGTCCTTGCTGCCATCATAGAGCTCCCAGACGTCGTCGTCGAAGGCCGGCATTGTTTGCCCGCCCATCACCCACGGCGTGCGGTGCTTGGTCACCGCGCTCCAGCCCTTGTAGTAGATGCCGCGGTTGCAGAACATTTCGAAGTATTGGGTCTCGTGCCGTTCGGGCGCCTTGGCGTCGTTGAAGCTGTACAGCATGCTCGTGCCCTCGTACGGGCTTTGCTGTATGCCGTTGACGATCGTCGGTTCGGGGATGCCCGCAGCCTCTAGCACCGTCGGCGCGAGGTCGATGACATGGCTGAACTGGTGGCGTATGCCGCCCTTTTCCTTGATCCCCCGGGGCCAATGCACGATGGTGCCGTTGCGCGTTCCGCCCCAGTGCGAGGCCACCTGCTTGGTCCACTGGTAGGGGGAATCCATTGCCCAGGCCCAGCCCACCGCGTAGTGGCCGTAGGATCCCTCGCCGCCGAACTCATCCAGCTTGGACATCATGTATTCAGGGGTCTCGATGGCGGCCATGCCGTTGAAGTTCGCCATCTCGTTGAAGGCGCCCTGGAGCGTGCCCTCTGCCGAAGCCCCGTTGTCGCCGATGATCAGGTAGACGAGCGTGTCGTCGAGCACTCCCATGTCCTTGAGCGTATCGACCAGCCGTCCCACGTGATGGTCGGTGTGCTCCATGAAGCCGGCATATACTTCCATCTCGCGCTCCAGCGCGGGCTTGAGCCTGGGATCCATGGCATCCCAGGCCGGGATCTCCTGGTGGCGCGAGGTGAGCTCGGCGTTCGGCGCAATCACGCCCAGTTCCTTCTGTTTCGCGAAGGTGATCTCGCGCTGCTTGTCCCAGCCATGCGCGAACTTCCCCTTGTATTTGTCGGCCCACTCCTTCGGCACGTGGTGCGGGGCATGCGTCGCGCCCGGCGCGAAGTACATGAAGAAGGGCTTGTCGGCCAGCAGGGCCTTCTGCTGGCGCACCCAGTTGATCGCCTTGTCGGCCAGATCCTCGGTCAGGTGGTAGCCCTCCGCCGGCGTCTTTGGGGGCTCGATCGGCGTCGTGCCTTCATACAGCGCCGGGTCCCACTGGTTGTTCTCGCCGCCGATGAAGCCGTAGAAGTACTCGAATCCGCCGCCGCCGGTCGGCCATGCCGTGAACGGCCCTGCCGGACTCGTCTGCCAGACGGGAACCTCGTGGCATTTGCCGAATTGCGCGGTCGAGTAACCGTTGAGCTTGAGCGTCTGCGCCAGCGGCGCCTTGGTGTTCGGCAACACGGAGTTGTAGCCGGGAGCGGCGGTCGCGATCTCGGTGATGCCGCCCATGCCGACGGAATGATGGTTGCGGCCGGTGAGGAGAGCCTGGCGGGTGGGCGAGCAGAGCGCCGTGGTATGGAAACGTGTGTACTTCAAGCCGCCTGCTGCGAGCTTTTCGAAGTTGGGGGTGTGGCACGGCCCGCCGAAAACACTGGCGGCGCCATAGCCCACGTCATCGATGAGGACGACCAGCACATTGGGTGCGCCCTTGGGCGGCCGCAGATCCCTGATCGGCGGGAACTTGGTGTCCGGGTCCTTCGCGTCGTAGGTGGTCAACCCCACGTGGTGCGAATCCGGGATCGGCAGGATTGCTCGCTGAACCTTGTCTGACTGACTCGCCATGTTCGGCCCTTTCTCCTTCGTTCTAGTGATCGACGTGTGCCAGGGTCCCGTGGCAGCGCTTGGTCTTGCGTCCGCTACCGCACGGGCACGGCTCGTTCCGCCCGGTGCGGGCCACGAGGGCAGAGAGGCGCACGGCCTCGGTCTTCAGGATCTGCATGACCTCGTCGGCGTAGCGGCCCCGCCGCAGGAGATCGGCCATGATCCGCATGGGCTTGTCGACATGCGTGAAGAACGCCTTGTAGCCGGCGCAGAGATAGTTCAGTCCGGGCTCGCCGTCCGGCGTCAGAATGAAGCGGTTCTTGGGGCACTCGCCGTGGCAAGCGAAGCGCACCGGGCATTCGCGGCAGTAGCGTGGCAGGGTGTCGCGCTTGGCCGCGCCGAAGGCGCGCTGCTGGGGAGACGCGACAAGCTCGGCGAGCGGGGTCTGGGCGATGTTTCCGAGCAGGTGCTTCGGTTCGACGAAGTGGTCGCACGAGTAGAGGTCGCCCGTGTGCTCCAGGGCGACCGCGTCGCCGCACGTCTCGGAGAAGATGCACAGGGTAGGAGCCGTCCCGACCCAGGAGGCCAGGGCTGCGTCGAACATCTGGACGAAGACGGTCCCCACGTCGCGCTTCAACCACTCGTCGAAGATCGTGGTCAGGAACCGGCCCCACTGCTCGGCGGTGACCGACCGGTCGGTGACCGCATTCCCCTCCTGGAACCGTGTCCGGCCGTCGCTGTTCACGCGCTCGACGATGGGGATGAGCTGGATGTGTCGCGTCCCCAGGTCGTCGCGGAAGAATCGGTACACTTCGAGCGCGTGGTCGGCGTTCTTCGCGTGGACGGTGCAGAGCACGTTGAAGTCGACCTGGTGCTGCTGCATGAGACGGGCGGCCTGCATGACCTTGTCGAACGTGGGGTGTCCACCCTTGTCTACCCGGTAGGCGTCGTGCTGCTCACGCGGCCCGTCGATGCTCAGCCCGACCAGGACGCGGTGCGCCCGGAAGAACGTGCACCACTCCTCGTCGAGGAGGGTCCCATTCGTCTGGATCGTGTACTGGATACTCTGCTCCGGCCGCCGGTACTTCGCGGCCAGCTCGACGGAGCGCCGGAAGAAATCGAGCCCCATCAGCGTGGGCTCCCCACCCTGCCAGGAGATCGTCACCTCGGGCAGGGCCGCCTGGCTCTCGCATTGCTGGCGGATGTAGCGCTCGAGCACCTCGTCCGTCATGCGGAACTTGCTGTTCGGGTACAGCTCCTCCTTCGAGAGGAAGAAGCAGTACTTACAGTCGAGGTTGCAGATGGCCCCCGTAGGTTTCGTCAGGACGTGGAAGGAGCTCGAGCTCATCATGACAGCTTCCCTACGACCGGCCTGACGATGCAGCGGAAGCCGATGTGGCTCATGCTGGTGTCGATCATCTGGGGTTGCCGCGCCGCCGGTCGGTAGCGCAGACAGTAGTTGGGCGCGCAGAGATACGAGCCGCCCTTGACCACCTTCCGCGGGATGGGGAACTGGGGCTGGTGGGGGTTATAGCTCTTGTCCGGCGAGACGATGCGCGGATTCACCGGCGGCCCACAGCAGGACTTGACGACCTCGTCGGCGTGCCTGGGCACGTACCAGTCGCACGTCCACTCCCAGACGTTGCCGGCCATGTCAAGCAACCCGTAGCCGTTCGGGGGGAACTTGCCGACGGGCGACGTGCCTTCGTAGCCGTCGATGAGCAGATTCTGCCAGGGGAACTCGCCCTGCCATGTGTTGGCCATGGCCTGACCCCGAGGGAACTCCTCGTCGCCCCAGGTGTACTTCGCCCCGTCGAGCCCGCCTCGAGCGGCAAATTCCCACTCGGCCTCGGTCGGCAGATCCTTGCCCGCCCAGCGCGCGTAGGCTTCGGCGTCCTCGTAGGCGACGTGCACGACGGGATGGCGCTTCCGGCCTCCGAGCGAGCTCTGCGGCCCGAGGGGACGACGCCAGCTCGTCCCCGGTGGCCGCGCCCACCAGTTCGCGTAGTTCCTCAGGTCCACCGGACCCTCTCGCTTCTGGAACACCATCGAGCCCGGCACCAAGTTCTCGGGCGGCGCTCCGGGGAAGTCCTCGGCCTTCACCGGGCGCTCCGCCAGCGTGATGTAGCCGGTTGCCGCCACGAAGCGCGTGAATTCCTCGTTCGTGACCGCGTAGGAATCCATCCAGAAGGCGTCCACGGTCACCTCGTGGACGGGGCTCTCCTCCGGGTAGAAATCGTCGGACCCCATGCGAAATGTCCCGCCCGGGATCCACGCCATCCCGGGATGGGGCGCCTCGCCTGAGCCGTAGATCGACGACGACATCGCGTGCCTCGACCGCGTCACGTCGTCGAGAGAAAACACTCGATTCACTCCTTCCTCATCTACTTATTGCCCTGCTGGAGCGTCTCCAGCACCTGGTCGAGGCTGAAGCTGCCAACCTTCTGGCTGGGCGGGAATTCCTTGAACGTGCTCAGGAACTGCCCGACGAACTGCTGCGCCGGTACGAGGAGGAACAGGCGCTTGAATCTCCACCGCTCGTAGTCCATGTTCTGTTTGCCTTGTGTTGCCATGCGTGTCTCCCTTCAGTCGTTAGTGGGTTGGAGGGCGGTAGCAACGTTCCTTGGCGCTCATCGTGAGATCTCCGCCACCGGGCGCGCCGCCCGCGGCTCGTACCCCTCCACCGCGCTGCGCAGGGTCGGGAACACGGCGCCCGCGCCGAGGCGTTCGAGGGCGCCGCTCCGCTCGAGCATCCGCTGCACCCTCGCGTGCACGTCGGCGAGCACCAGCCGGACTCCCTTCGTGGCCAGCTCGTCGGCAAGGGCGGCCAGCGTGTCCGCGCCGGTGCTGTCGAGATGCACGATAGGTGCCCCGTCCACGACGACCCACCTGGTGCCCGGTCTCCCGGAGACCGCCGCGAGCACACGCCGCTTGAAGTACGCCGCGTTGAAGAAGATCACCGACGCGTTGAAACGGTAGAGCACGAGGCCCGGGATGGTCGTCGCCTCGTCGTGGCGCGCCACGTTGTGGAAACCCGACAGCCCCTCCACACGTCCCAGCACCGAGTCGGCCGGGCGGGATGAGCGGATCAACAGCACCAGCATGGCGAGCGCGACCGCGACCAGGATGCCTTCCAATGCCCCGAGTGTGACGACGCCGAGCATCGCGGCGACGCAGACCGCGAGCTCCCCCTCGCGGATCCGATAGAGGCGGACCATCGCCTTCCAGTCGAAGAGACCCAGCGCCGCCGAGATCAACACCGCTCCGAGCGCGCTGACCGGCAGGTACTGGAGCGGTCCGGTGAAAAAGAGCAGGACGCCCGCCATGACGGCGGCCGCGATCAGGCCGGTGACCTGGCTCTTGCCCCCCATGAAGTCGCTCACCGCGGTCCGCGAGTCCGCCCCGGTCACCGCGAAGCCCTGGGACAGGCCGGCGGCGACGTTGCAGGCCCCGAGCGCAATGAACTCGCGATCCACGTCGATGTCGTACCCGTTGCGAGCCGCGAAGCTGCGCGCCGTCACCATCCCACTCGTGAAGCTCACCAGCGCGAGCCCCACCGCACCCGCGAGGAGGTCAGCAATGTACTGCGGGGGCACTTGAGTCCACCGGATCCCGGGCAGGCCCGCGGGCACGGCACCGAGGATCGCGACTCCATGGCGGTCGAGGTCGAGCCCTTCCACGAGGGCGACCGCTACGAGCAGGGCGAGCAACGGCGCCGGCAGCTTCGGAAAGACGCGCCGTACCGCGAGCAACAGCAGCAGTGTCGCGAGCCCCACGCCGAGCGTCGGTAAGTGCGTCTCGGGGAGCTTGGAGACGAATTCGATGAGCCGCGGCAGGATACGGCCCGACTCGATCGGGAAGCCAAAGACCTTGCCGATCTGGCCGAGGAAGATGCTGATCGCGATGCCGTTGAGGAATCCGACGAGCACCGGCTTGGCCAGGAAGTCGGCGAGGAAGCCCAGGCGGAACACGCCCGCGGCGATGCACGCGACGCCGGTGAGGACGGCCAGGGCGATCGCCAGCGTCACGTAGAGGTCCACGTCGCTGCCCGCGAGCGGGGCAACGATGGCCGTGACCATCGCGCACGTGGCCGCGTCCGGGTTGACGATGAGCTGGCGCGAGGTGCCGAAGACGGCGTAGGCGACGAGGGGCAGGATGGAAGCGTAGAGCCCGACCACCGGGGGGAAGCCGGCGAGCTGTGCGTAGGCGATGGCCGTCGGGAGCGCCACCGCGGCAACCGACAATCCCGCCGCGGCATCGGCACGGAGCCACTCACGGCGGTAGGCCGCGAGCATCACGAGGCCGGGAGCGATCTGGTTGAGCCACGCCGAGCGGGGCGCCCGGTCAACTAAGGTCGCCATCAGGTCCAAGCCGCCGTTGGTAGAGCCGGGTTGCTCGACGTGAACGATGTTTTCACTGGCGTGCGTTGACGGCGCGGGGCAGCCCGGCGCGAATGCGTCGTGAGAAATCCGGCGCCTGGTCGGCGGCCTGGGCGGCGGCATTGACGAGGGAGCGCGGTTTGAGCTCTTCGAAGGGCAGGCTCTGGTCTATCCGACCCGACTCGTACACATAGGCAGGCGTGTAGCCGCTCAGCAGCACCTTCCAGGAGAAGGGCAGGGATTCCGGACTCACGCGCGTGTTCATGAGGATCGCAGTCGTACAGTTGGTGGTGAGGGTGTTGTAGAACTCCGGGCGCGCGCGGAGCGCGTTCATCTTGCGCACGTATTCGAGGAATACGCGCCGGATGTTCTCGCGGGGCACCCGCAGGGGATAAACATAGACGTCCTCCGGCGGGTCCTTGCGGTAGTTCGTCCGGACCCGGATCACGTCGCGCTCGTCGGCGACGACGTAGTAAAGCTCGTACTGCCTGAAGAAGCCCTTGGCCGAGGAGTAGCCCTCGCCCTTCTCCTTGCGTGCCTCGATGGAGATCGCGAGGTGGTCGTCGCCGAAGCCGAAGGAGAGGAGCAGGTGGGCGATGGCCGGCCCCATCCAGTAGACGGCCACGAGGTCCGCCGAGTCCAGCTTCTTCAGGTCGTAGGTGCGGTCGTAATAGGCGGGGGTGAAGTCGGTCTCCGTGCGGTAGTCGAAGTTCCGGATGTTGTGCACGGTGACCAAGTCGCCCTCGACGGTCGCGTAGGAGAGCCTGGCCACTTCGGGTTGCCAGTCACGCTCATTGGACGGCCTGAGGCCGCCCCACCAGACGGCGATCGCCGCGAGGGCCACCGCGAAGACGGGCAGGGCGAATCGCTGACCGCGATGAAGCACGAGCGCGACAACGGCCGCGAGGCCGGCCAGGCCGTACACCGCGGCCAGGGCGAGCCGGCCTTGGTCGCCGCCGGGTCCCACGACTGCTAGGGCCAGTGCGCCCCAGCCCGTGATGCCCAGCACGGCGAGAGCACCCAGCCAGCGGACGGAGCGCGTCAGGAAGCGGCGCACGAGACTTCCCCGATGAGCATCGGCGACGAAATGCTCGCTTAGTACCCTGGTGGCGGCGGCATCGGCATGTAGACCACACCGCTGCTTGCATAGCCTGCCGTATACCAAGTCGCGCCGCACTTGTAGTACGGCACGCCGCTCACGGCGATGGGGGCGACGTTGCACGGTGGGGCGACGGGTGCGGGCGGCGGTGCGGGTGCGGGCGCCGTGACGACAACGGTCGTCGCGGGTGCGGGCGCCGGGGCGACAACGGTCGTTGTGGTTGGCGTGCTCGCAGCGGCGACCACCGTACCGGCGACGATTGCCCCTGCCACGAAGCCGGCAGCCGCGTCGCCGTTGTCCCAGTTCGAGGAGCAGTTGTGGCACCCGCTGCTGCCGCCGGAGTAGTTGTTCTGTACGTTGGTTACGGTCGACGATCGGGTACTCTGCATCTCCGTTGCCGTGGACTGCCGGGCAGCCTGGTTCTGGCTGGACGAGTCCTGGCGCTGGGCCTGGTTCTGGGTGGACGTATCCTGGCGCTGGCCCTGTTGTGCAGCAGATTGCGTGCTTTGCTGAGCAGAAGACTGCGCAGCGCTGGGCTGGCCTTGCCGTCCGCTCGCTGCTGCCTGCTGCTGGCCGCCACCGCCCTGCGCGGCAGCCCCGCCACCAGACGACAATCCCCCGGCCGAAGCGCTGCCGTCACGGGAGAAGCCGCCGCTCCCGCCCGCCCCAGGCGCAGAAGCACCGCCCGAGAATCCGCCGCCTCCTTGTCTCCCTCCGCCTCCACGCGCCCCTCTCTGAGCATCCACCTCGCTAACGAGTCCCAGAATGAAAACGCCCGCAACGAGTCCGGTCCCGACACCACGCCATGACGTGATCTTCATCGCTTGGCTCCTTTATCCGCAGATGACCTGCGAGCCGCCGGCGATAGGCGCGGAAGCTGTGCCGCGAACGCCACCTTCTGCGCGCCGTCCGGCGGCTTCGCCAGAAACGTCGAATCGTCGAGCGCGGGCGCAAGATTCCAGTCGGAGAACTGCGCCCAGAACTGCGGCTCGCCCTTCGCCTGCTTGTAGGTGATCACGACACGCTGCGGTAGCGGCCGATCGCCATCGGCCACCCACACCTGGAAATCCACCGCGTCGGTGCGCGCGGCCAGATGATGCGAGGGGGAACCGTCGATGTTCGTCCGCTCCACATAGTCGACCGACCGTACACGGGCCTTCAATTCCGCCGGCAGTTGGCTCACCAGGAGCACGGCAAGCGGCAGCTTCATGCCGAGATCCTTGACGAAATAGACGATGGTGTCGTCCAATCCGCCAGGCTGTGGAGCCGTCGCATAGACGTTGCGCGTCTCGTCGATCAGCACGATCTCCTTGCCGTTGAACACGGTGAGCGTCTTCACCCCGTCGCTGCGTTCGCCTTCCATGCGCATTAGATCAGGCCGACTCACCGTGACCTTGCGCATGTCGCCGAACTCGATCTTCTGCCCGGACTTCTGTACCGCGTCGTAACCCGCGTGCAGGCTGACGCTAAAGCGCTGCGCGCCTCCGAGGAAGTCCGCCATGCGCGCCAGAATTGCGCTTGCCCGCGCTTGCGTCTCGGTCACTGGGGCTGCGGCCGGCGCCTGCTTGCCGGGTGCGGACTGTTGCGCGTGCGCCAGACCCGCTGCCAGTAGGAGGGCGGCTGTGCTTGCGGTCCAGAATGCCTGGTGCCAGGTTCTGGTGTTTGATCTCATGGACTATTCCCTCCTTACTGCTTGGCCAGGATGTGCTTGAGTGTGGTCTCGCGGTTTTTCGTCAGCTCGCCGGAGAGATCCATGACCACATACTTGATCTCGTCGAGGGGAGGGTACTGCTCGGGCGCAGATCGGTCTATAAGCCCAAGGTCCTATTTGCCGGCCTCCTCCGCCCCCCTATGCTCCACCGGAGGCCGACCCAACCCGAGGGGGGATTTCTATGGTGAGCTACTGGAAACAGTTGTCCATGGCGTGCATGACCGTGCTGGCGGCCGCGGGCGGCGCGGGTGCAGCGGACTACGAGACACCGAGGAACCCGTCGGTCAAGGAAGCGATCCCGCCGGCACTGGCCGCGGGTCCCGACTATACGGTCACCGATCCGGTCGTGGCGGACGGCTACATGTATAACTTCAAAGTGAAGTCACCCTACGCCGTGTTTGCCGTGACGGGCACGGGGGCCCTGCGCAAGCTGGAGCGGGAGATCTGGGCCATCGGCCAGCTGAAGCAGGTCACGAAGAGCGAGGCATTCCTCAAGTCGCTCAAGGACCAGGCGGGCAAGCCACTGGTCTTCGCCAAGGACGTCGTCACGAGGCCCGGAGAGACGCTGAGCGGCATTCCAAAGGGCGTCGGCCGCCTCTTCAGCAACGCGTCGTCGGCCATCACCAACAAGAAGGACCCGACGCAGGAGAGCACCGCGAAGGAGGTTCTGCTCGTTGGGTCCTTCAAGCGCGACTACGCGGCCCGCTACGAAGTGGATCCGTACTCCAGCAACCAGGTGCTGCAGGATGAGCTGGACAAGATTGGCAAGGCGGCGGCCTTCGGCTCCTGGACGGCTTCGGCGGCGATGATGCCGATCTCGGGTCCGGCCAGCTCGGTGATCACTGTCACGAGCCTGTCCAAGTCCTTCAACAATATCCTCGCGGCCGAGCCGCCCTCGCGCATCCGCGTCATCAACGAGGAAAAGCTGGGGCAGATGGGCATATCGAGTGATGTCGCCAAGCGGTACCTCGACCACCCGGTCTACACACCCCGCCAGGACCTGCTCCTGGTGGACTCGCTGCACCGCCTCGGGGCTGCCACGGGCCGCGATGCATACCTGAACGCGGCCATGCTGGCCGCCGACGAGGTCGAGGCCAACTTCTTCGTCAACATGGCCCAGATCCTCCGTGGGTACCACGAGAAGCAAAACCCGATCACGGGCATCACCATGGTCGGGCCGCTGACGGTGGCGCAGACCAAGGCCGGGGCGGCGATGATCCCGTTCGCGCTGGACCACGGAGTGTGGACGGCGAACGCCGACAAGCTCAGTCAGGAGCTGAAGGCCAATTACCGCGCTCCCGGTTTCAACGGCAGCTTCGAGTTCTGGGTGAGCGGAACACTGTCGGCCAAGGGCAAGCAGGAGCTCCAGGCCCGAGGGTTCTCGGTCGTCGAGCAGGTCGGCACCCGCATCGACATCGTCGACTGAGGCTCCTGTCGAGGGGGCACACCGGAGGAGAGCTGATGCACGAGAGGGCCGGGGTGCTCCCCGATTTCTCGCTGGTGCTCGGGGGGCCGCTCTACCAGCTCTTTCTGCGCACCCGGATGGCACGCGCCCCGCTCGATCTTCTCTATCGGCGGATGGTCGGCATCCCGCTCGTCGCGTGGCTGCCACTGCTCGTCCTCTCGATTGTCGAGGGGCACGCCGTCGGCGGGGGAGTCTCGGTCCCGTTCCTCCATGACGTCGAGGCCCACGTGCGCTACCTGGTCGCGCTACCGCTCCTGATCCTGGCCGAGCTCGTCGTTCACCTGCGGCTCAGGCCCGCCGTCGGGCAATTCCTCCAGCGCGGGATCGTGCCGCCGGAGAAGCAGCCTCGCTTCGCGGATATCGTCGCATCGGCGATGCGGCTCCGGAATTCAGTCAGCGCCGAGGTTATCCTCTTCGCGCTCGTGTACACCGTCGGTCACTACGTCTGGCAGCAGGCGCAAGCCTTTTCGACGGCGACCTGGTTCGCATCCGCGACGGACTCGGGGCCGCAGCTCACGTGGGCGGGGTTCTGGTACGCCTGGATCAGCATCCCGATTTTCCAGTTCATCCTTCTCCGCTGGTACTTCCGGCTGGTCCTGTGGATCCGACTCCTCTGGCAGGTCTCGCGGCTCGAGCTCCGGATCTTCCCCACGCATCCCGATCGCGCCGGTGGTCTCAGCTTCCTTGGGGAAACGGCGGCCGCCTTCGCGCCCGTGCTCGTGGCACAGAGCGCGCTGCTCGCGGGCATGATCGGCGGGCGCATTCTCTTCCACGGCGCCAGATTGCCGGACTTCCAGTCAGAGATCGCCGCGACCATCGTGGTTCTGGTGCTTCTGGTGCTGGGTCCGCTGCTCCTCTTCAGCGGCCAGCTGGTCGCCGCCCAGCGGCAGGGAGTTAATGAATACGGCCCCCTGGCCAGCCGGTATGCGGCGGAGTTCGATCGCAAGTGGATTCGCGGTGGCGCTCCGGCGGGCGAGCCACTGGTTGGGAGCGGCGACATCCAGTCTCTCGCCGACCTGGTCAACAGCTTCGACGTGATCCAGAGGATGCGCGCTTTCCCCTTCTCCTGGGACGTCGTGATCCAGCTCGTCGTGACGGTCGCCCTGCCGATCCTGCCGCTGCTGCTGACCATGTTCCCTCTCGACGAGCTGCTCGTGAAGCTCGTGCAGGTCCTCTTCTGACCGGGTGGCGGACCGTAGGCGGGGTGTTGGCCGCGCTCGTCGCGGCTACGATCCTGGCGCCGGGGCGCGGCCTGCACGCCCAGGCGCTCGAGCCGAGATCCTACGTAAACACCCCGGTCGGGGTCAATTTCGTGCTGCTTGGGTATGGTTACACGCAAGGCGACGTCGCCTTCGATGCGGAGTCTCCAATAAAGGATGCCAAGGTCCACGTCCACGCCGGCCTCCTCGCCTATGCGCGGTCCCTGGACGTGTGGGGGCTGTCGGGCAAGGTGCTCGTGGCGCTGCCCGTTGCCGAGGTATCGGGCAACGCAAAGGTCAAGGGGCAGGAGGTGGACCGCCAGGTGCTGGGGCTCGCCGACCCGCTGCTCCGCATCTCGGTCAACCTCTACGGAGCCCCCGCGCTGTCGATGGCGAACTACTCGACGTACCGGCAGGACATCATCGTCGGGGCAACCCTGCAGGTGACCGCTCCGCTCGGTCAGTACGACTCGAACAAGCTGCTGAACGTTGGGACCAATCGGTGGTCGTTCAAGCCGGAGCTCGGGGTGTCGAAGGCCTGGGGCCCCCTCACACTGGAGCTGATTCCCGCCGTCACCTTCTTCACCAAGAATGACGACTTCTTCGGTGGCAAGACCCTCGAGCAGGAGCCCATCTACTCCGTGCAGGGACATCTCATCTACGAGTTCTTCCCCGCTTTCTGGGCCGCGTTCGACGCGACCTACTATGCCGGCGGGCGCACGACCATCGACGGCGAGAAGGGCCAACAGTTGGAGAACGTACGTCTGGGCCTGACCGCAGCTTTATCTCTGAGCCGCTACCAGTCGATCAAGCTCTACGGCAGCACCGGTGTCTATAACCGCACCGACAGCAACTTCTGGGCGGTCGGGATCGCCTGGCAATTCCGCTGGGGTGGGGGACTGTAGAGCGCGACGGCTCCGACGTAGATGTCACCCGAAGGGGGAACGGCAATGAGTCACACGAGGCGGCGAGCGGGGCCAATGCGGGTGGCTCTGCGCTCCAGGTGTCGCTCAACCCCCTCGGGCCGGGCACGTACCGCGTGAAGTGGCGCGTGCTCTCGGTGGACACCCACGTCACCGAGGGCGACTTCACCTTTCGCGTTACCGACGGGCCCTAGCCCCTTGCTCTAGAACTTGACGAGTTCCCCTTTGGTCTTCCCGGCGAGCTCGATCACTTTGCCGCCGCGAAGCACGCTTATCGTGAACGGTGTGCCCGCCGGCACGGAGGCCAGCTTGTTGCGGATCTTCTCGATATTGTCCTCAGAGACAACGGGAATGCCGTCGACCGAGAGGATGATATCGCCGCCTACGGCAATCTCCTTCCCGCCGACGGTGACGAGCCGGTCGCCCCCCTGCACGCCCATGTCCCACGCTGTCGAGCCCTGGGCGACCGTCTTGACGAGGAATCCGGCTGGCGCAGGGACGTTGAACATCGCCGCGAGCTCGCCGCTGAGCAGGACGCCCTGGAAAGCGCTCCAGAATCTCTTCCGCTCGACCAGGAGCTTTTGCGCGGACTTGACCGTCACGACAAAGCCCAGCCCCTCGCTGCCGCCTGATTTCGATATGTTCTGGCTGACGATGGCGATGACCTCGCCCGCCATGTTGAACATGGGGCCGCCGGAGTTGCCCGTGTTGATCGTCGCCGTGGTCTGGAAGAACTCCGCCAGAGGCATGTCGGGGAAAATGGTGTTGGGCGGCCAGCGGGCGCTGATCCAGCCGGCGCTCATGGAATGGGAGAGCCCGTAGGGGGCGCCGACGACCACGACTTGCTGGCCGACCCGCACCGTGTCGGAGTCGCCTATCTTCGCCACTCGCATGGCCGCTGTGACACGCTCGAGCTGCAGGAGCGACACATCGGCGGCGGCAACGGACGAGATGATTTGCGCTCGCACGACCTCACCGGCGACGCCTTCGACGGTGATCTCGTCCATGCCGTTGACGACGTGAGCGGCCGTCATCACCCTGCCGCCGGCGGAGATCAGCACGCCCGAGCCTGTTTCGGTGAAGCGGATGATGCCGCCGGCGCTGACGTCACGTCCCTTGGCTCTGACCACGACGACAGACGGGTTGACCTGGCGAAAGACTTCTTCCAGGCCCTGGGCTTGGGCCACTGGGACGAAGGCCGGCAGCACTGCGACCCCGACGATCACCGCGACGAGCTTCTTCATAGGCACCTCTCCGTGGACCGGTAGTTGGAGCGTAGGCAACATTAGTACCCTCCGGCGGGTTGGTCACTCTGACCGTGCCATTCAGAGCCACTGCTCCCGGTTAGTCGGCGAAGCGCGTCATTTCCAAATTCCGCGCCTGAGTTCTGTTCCGCCATCATTCATGCAAACAGTGACAAGGGCCAGGGTGTTGCGTTGCTGTTCAAGGTCTTGTGTCTTTATCCCTTGGGGAGCACCGGTCCGACGGGAAGCCAAGCTTCGTGCGGGTAAATTAGAGGACCACCCGACACCAGGTCCATAGGACCTTGGTCTTACCGTGCTCCCCAGAACTGCCGCGGCCTCTTGACGTTGCCGCTCACTGGCCTGGTGTTCGGGTGTCTACGAGCGGCCCCGCGACCTGGCGGAAGTCTACGCGCTTAGACCCTCCAATGCTGCAGAGATAAAGCCCGGTGAGCAGTTCGTACGAACCAGGCGGTCGCCACAGGCGCCTCCTCACGCCTCGGGCCGCCGGCTTCTCTTTAGGTATGAGGAGAGCACGAAGAGGGTCTGCGCCCGGTGGTAGATCTCCACCGGGGGTCCCGACCTGCTCGACGCGGCCCTGGTTCATCACGGCGATGCGGTACCTCGCCGGGTTCCTCGTCAAGACGGTCGCCCAGGGTTCGATGGCTTGGAACATTGGCCTGCAGGGGGGCGATCGAGTCGTCGTCATCGGCGGGGAGGAGGTGGCCCTGGGCGGCGACATCATCCTCTCTGTCGAGGGCATCCCCGTTGTGTCTGAAGACAACATCGAGCAGATCCGCAACCGGTTGGCCGGCGGGGCGCCGGGCATCCCTTCAAGATGAGCGTGCTCCGCGCCGGCAAGATTCTCGAGCTGACGGGCACGAGCCGCTAGCGCACGCCGCCACTACCAGAGGAAGGCGTTCAAGCCGTTGAGTAGCATGCCAGCAGGGTAGAGCCACCGCCCAATGCGATCGGCGCGCTCCACTAGGGCTGCCCGCTCGCGGTGCAGCCAGATAACCGTGAGAATCCCCTTCATCAGGCCGAGGAACACCAGGAACGCGGCCCCGATGTAGAACTGGTCCGCCCTCGTCAGGTAGGAGATCTTCGGCAGGCTGTTGCTCAACGCGAGCAGGTAGGCGATCAGCGTCAGCATCGAGGTCATGCCCACGCCGATCTGCTGCGCAACGGCGGCCGAGGGGATGAAATACACGCTGTACGCCATCAGCATGATCAGGACGAGCGGAATGCCGAGCTTGCAGACGTAGAAGAAGGAGTCCCGCCGCGTTTCAAGGGTGACGTCGAATCGGGCGAACTCGCCCAGCCGCCCTTGTCGCTGTTCAGTGCTGGCCTGAGCGTCGGGAACGCCGGTGCTCCAGCCTAGAAGCGACAGGCGATCGTTCCGCCCAACGAAAGGCCGGAGCGGCGCGAAGACTATCTCGTCAACCTTGGAGAACACCGGCCAGAGCGTGAATCTCCACACGTGCCGATCGAAGGGAAAGTCGCGCAGGTCGAGCGGCTGGGCGATCTGCACGAGCAGGCGGCGGCCGTAGGTGATCGTGCCGCCCGCGTCCACCAGGAACCGGGCCTGGTAGTACTGCTGTCGTGACCGGAGGTTGTCGGCCTCGATCACCGGCGTCCACAGCGCATCGCCTGGAACCGGGCAATCGGCGGAACCGTCGGCCCGACGTGCGTCGGCCAAGCGTGGATCGCGCCAGCGGAGCAGGATGTAAACATCCGCCGCGATCATTTGATCCACATCGTTCAGCTGCGAGATGTCATGGAAGAACATGCCCGCACCCACGAGGGTAGGCACGCCGGGAGGATCCGGCCGCGTCCGCGAGTACCGATCCGACGACGGGCACGGGAGCCCGGAGCGCGGATTGACCGGACGCTCGAGCCCGAGTTGGGGATCCTGCGCGGACACGAGCGCCGGGCTCGCCGCACACGACCCGAGGATAACGAGCAGGAGCGCAGAGGCGAGGGCGGTCTTCACAGAGTCAATCGGCGCTCCACCATCCGCGTGGGGTGCTCCCTCGACGCAGGATAGCGGTGGTGGCTGCGGTTCACTGGCCGCCGAGTGCCTTCCCGATCGCGTCGAGCAATGACTGCGGTTCGAAGGGCTTCGGAAAGTACGCGACGCCGCCCTTCCGGGCCCGCTCCCGAGTGGAAGCATCGTCGTTGGCGGTGATGAAGATGATCGGAATCGGGAACCGGGCGTTCGTGAGACGCTCCTGCAGATCAAAACCACTCAACCCGGGCATATGGATGTCTACGACCAAGCAATTGATGGTCTCGGGATTCTTCAGGCCGAGGAACTCCTCGGCCGAGCCGAAAGTCTTCACCGCGAAGCCGGCACCTTCGAGGAGGCGCCTGAGGGCCCGAAGGACGAGAACGTCGTCGTCGACGATACCAATGACAGCACTCACCCGATTCCTCTGTCCCGCTCCTGTTTCCGAACGCGTGAAGAGTGCCGGGTCAGCTTCCATTGGCGTCTAGCTTGAGCCGGGCGCGCACGCGTCGATATGGGGCCTTGGTCGTATGTGATCGGGCTCTAGGGCGACATGGCAGACGAGGCGAGGCGCCCTTCCGAAGCGATGACCCAGCATACACGATCCGCTGGGGGGGGTATCTACAGACCGAGCTTCCCGGTCATCCGGACCAAGTCCGCCACCGAGTCGGCCCGCATCTTCTGCATGACCCGGCCGCGGTGAACCTTGACGGTTTTCTCGGCATTTCCGAGGTTGTCAGCGATCTGCTTGTTCAGCTTTCCGGCCACGACCAGCTTGAGTACCTCGCGCTCGCGCGGAGTCAGGGTCTCCAGGCGGCGCCGGAGCTCCACGAGCTCCCCTCGATTGGCTCGCTGCTCTCGACTGAGGTCGAGCGCCCGCTGGACACAATCCAGGAGCTCCTGGTCGTTGAAGGGTTTCTCGAGGAAATCCACCGCGCCTCCCTTCATCGCACGGACGGTGGTCGGTACGTTCCCGTGGCCGGTGAGGAAAACTATGGGGATGTTTCGCCGGGCCTGGCCCAGCGCCGATTGGAGATCGAGGCCGCTCGGGCCGGGCATCCTGACATCCAGCACCAGGCATGCGGGCCGGTCCGGGGGAGTGTAGTCGATGAATGCCGGGGCCGACGGGAAGGTCCTCGCCTCCAGGCCGACAGAGCGGAAGAGCCGGGCGAGGGCTCGGCAGACCAGCTCGTCGTCATCGACCACGTACACCACGGCATCGTTTGGTTGGTCCTTGCAGAGCATACGGTTCCTCTAGTGCCAGCAGGATAGTGCAGTAGCGCTCGCGGGTCCATTCCAATGGGAAGCCGGACCCAGGCCCATCCTGCGGGTTGTCTTCGGTCAGACCATGTGCTAGGTAGATCGGGAGCCTGCTCGGCAGGAGCTGCGCTTGAGATGAGTGCACAGACATGTAAGGCGAAGTATTGAGCGCTGTAGGCCGGGCGATGAGCGTCGTCACGCGACCTCTTCGCCGCGGGGTCCTGGACTCCCAGGGGATCGGCCGGCGCCTAGTACTGCGAACTGCGCTGATCGCCCTCGCGGTCTCGGCGGCGTACTACCTCGGGACCGAGATTGGCCTGCGCTCCCGGTTTCCTGCCGCCGGTCCTTCGATCCTCTGGCCACCGAACGCGATCCTCCTCTCGGTCTTGCTCCTGACGCCGGTACAGAGATGGGGTGTCTACTTGCTCGCGGCCTTTCCGGCCCACTTTCTGACCGAGCATCATGCTGGCTTCCCGTTGGTACTGAACCTGGGACTCTTCATCACCAACTGCGGGCAGGCTCTGCTCGGGGCCTTGGTCGTGCGCTGGGCCGTCGGGTCCCGCATGAACTTCGACAGTCTTCGCCATGTCGTATTCTTCATCGCGGGTGCCGCCATCCTTGCCCCGTTCGTGAGCTCATTCGTCGACGTCTGGCTGTGGGTCGCGACGGGCTGGCCGGAAGGCATTCGCTACTGGCCGGCGTGGTGGGTGCGCTTTGCGAGCAACGCGCTCACGATTCTCGTGGTGACGCCGGCATTGCTGCTCGGTATCAGCCGGGCCCGCACGTGGTTGCGGAGACCTCCTCCGTGGTCCCGGTCCGTGGAGGCGGCCGCCCTGGTCCTCGGGCTCGCGACGGCTGGGGTGATGATAGGGGTCTCCGAACCCCACCAGGTTCAGGCCTTGATGTACACGCCCCTGCCGCTGCTGCTATGGGCCGCGGTGCGCTTCGGATCTGCCGGGGTCAGCGGGTCGCTCTTGGCGATGACGCTTTGCATGACCCTCGCCGCTACCCGTCACCTGGAGTGGTTCGCCCGATCGCCGGAGGCCGCGCAGGCCTTCTCGGTCCAGTTCTTCATGGTGATGGTGGTCACCGCCGTGTCGCTGATGTTCCTGGCGGCCGTCATTCGGGAGCGAGAGCGGGCGGAAGCGACGCTCCGGGAGCGGCTTGCGTTCGAGCGGCTTCTCTCGGAGGTATCGACCGGGTTCGCCGGCCGGGCCGGCGGGGACATTGGCGAAGCGTTTCAGGGTGCTCTGGCTCGCATCGCCGAGTGCCTCGATGTCGACCGGGCGACGCTGGCACAAGTGTCAGATGACGGTGGCACGCTCGACCTCAAGCACGCTTCTCATGCCCACGGGCTCGATCCGCTGCCGGGACAGATGCGCACGAGTGAGTTTCCTTGGGGAGTAGAGAAGAGCCGCCGCGGCGAGGTGGTTTGCTTCTCGAGCCTGAAGGACCTTCCCGACGAGGCGTGTACTGATCGAGAGAACTATCTCCGGTTCGGTACCAAGTCCGTGGTCGCGGTTCCCTTGATGGCGGGACCGGCAAGGCTTGGCGTCCTCGGATTGGCTACCGTACGGAACGAGCGGTCATGGTCCGGCGAGATGGTGGAGCGGCTCCGGTTGTTTGGGGAGACCTTTACCGCCGCGATGATGCGCCAGCAAGCGGATACCGACGCTCGCGAAGGCGAAGCCCTGAACCTGGCGGTGCTGGCGTCACTGTCCGATGCCGTCGCGGTCGTAGACCGCGCGGGGGTCATTATCCGGGAAAACGAGACCTGGATCCGGTTGAGCCGCCACGGGCATTGGTTTGTTCCCGACCTCGTGGTGGGCGTGAGCTATCTGGAGGCCTGCCGGCGGGCGGCGGCGCGGGGCGTGCAGGAAGCCCAGCCCGCGGTGGAGGGGATCCAGGCGGTCCTGGAGCGGACTCGCGCTGGGTTCTCGCTGGAATACGCGGGTCCCGGGTTGGACCAGGCGGGGTGGTGGGAGATGCTGGTGGTGCCGTTGGACCGGCCGGAGGGTGGTGCGGTCATCACTCATCGCGACGTCAGCGATCGCAAGCGCAGTGAGCACGAGGCCCAGCAGCAGCGGCAGAGTCTCGCGCACGCGGCGCGCGTGCTCGCCGTCGGCGAGCTCGCCGGGTCGCTCGCGCACGAACTCAATCAGCCGCTGACCGCGATGGTGACCAATGCGCGGGCCGCGCAGCGCCTGATCGATCAATCGACGCCCGATCCCGCCGTGCTGCAAGAGATTCTGGCGGACATCGTGCTGGCTGGCCAGCGTGGGGCGAACGTGATCAGGGGCGTGCGGGGGCTGCTCAGGCGAGCCGATTCCGACCAGGTGACGGTTGACATGAACGTGCTCATCCGCGAAGTCACTGGGCTGCTCCAGAGCGACGCCATACTCAAACACATCGCGGTACGCCTCGATATGAGCCCTGACCTCCCACCCGTCCTCGGGGAGCGAGTACAGCTGCAGCAGGTGGTCTTGAACCTCTTCATGAATGCTTACGAGGCGATGAGTGGCGCACCTGATGGACCACGCGAGCTGGTGGTCCGGACCAGGCGCGGGCCCGGTCACGTCGAGTTCCTCGTCTCGGACACGGGCCCTGGTCTGAGCGACGAGGCCGTGGAGCGGATGTTCGAGCCTTTCTTCACGACCAAGCCGGAAGGCCTGGGTCTGGGGCTATCGATCAGCCGGACAATCGTCAGTGCTCACGGCGGTGAGATCAGAGCGATTCGGCACGTAGAGCGCGGAAGCACGATATCGGTCACATTGCCGGCACTCCTTTGAGGGCTATCCGCACGCGTGATATGCCGCAAGGTGTGAGCTCCACGAGCCGCCGCGGGGTCTGTCCTGTCTTGCTGGCCGTTGCGCTCTGGATGGGTGGCGCCGCGCCGATGGCTATGGGCGTCGAGCGCACGTCTGACGCCGGCTCGCCCGGCCCGGCCGGGACCGGGGCCGTCAAGCACGTCCTCTGGCTCGCGATGTCCCCGATGAGCCGCGCGGTGCTCGCCGTTGATGGGACTTTCCGGACGACCTTGAAGGCAGCTCTGCCCGGGAAGGTCACGGTCCATGCCGAGTTTCTCGAGATGACGCTCTTCGAGGACCAGGTCCACGAAGACGAGCTCGTGGCGTACTTCGCCGCGAAGTACGCGAGGACGAAGTTCGACCTCGTGGGGGTCATAACCAGCCGGGGGCTCCGTTTCGCCCTGCGCCATCGCGAGCGTCTGTTTCCGGGCGTGCCGATCGTCTTCGGCGCGGTGGACCGGCGTGCGGTCGGCGACATCGCGCTGCCCCGGGACGTCTCGGGCATCTGGCTGCCGGCAGACTGGACGGGCACGCTCGACGCCGCGCTACGGTTGCAGCCGGACCTCGAGCATGTCGTCGTGGTTACCGGCGCATCGGGTGTCGATCAGACCTGGCTGGCGACGGCGCGTGCTCAGCTGGAGCCTCGCCGGGGGCGCCTGACGATCACCTATGTGAGCGACCTGCCGATCGAGGCACTCCTGGAGCGCATGGCCGCTCTGCCCCCGCGGACCGCTGTTCTCCTCGGCGCTTTCCTTCGCGACGGGGCCGGGCGCGACTTCGTGGACCCGGAGGTCGCGACCCGCCTTACCCGCGTGGCGACAGCCCCTGTCTACACAATGAGCGAGGTGAACATCGGCAGCGGCGTCGTCGGTGGACACATCGTGAGTTGGGAGGCTCTGGGCCGCCGTCAGGCGGAGCTCGGGATCCAGATGATGCGCGGAGAGCGGCCGGCGCCGGAGGGCACGGGGATCAACACCTATCGCTTCGACGCCCGCCAGCTTCGCCGGTGGAAACTGGACAAGCGTAACCTTCCGTCAGGGAGCACCCTGTCGTTCGACGAGCCTTCGGTGTGGCAGCTCTACCGCGGTTACATCGTGGGCGCGGCGATCCTGCTCGCCCTGCAGAGCTGGCTCATCGCGGGGTTGCTCGCGAGCCGGGCGCAGCGGCGACGCGCTCAGGCGGCGCTTGCCGAGCAGCTTCGTTTCGAGACCCTCGTTTCGAAGGTCCTGACCGCGCTCATCATCGCTCCTGGCGGCGGCGAGCAGCCGATCGAACGGGCCCTTGCCCTGATTGGGGACGAGCTGGGCGTGGACCAGGTCGTGCTCGCTGAGCGGAACGAGGCGCGGCGCGCGGCGGACGTAACCCATGCCTGGTTTCGCGAAGGGGCCAAAACACTTCCGCCCTCGATCGAATGGAGCTTGTATCCGTGGATCTCGCGGCGACTGCGGGAGAACCAGGTGGTCACGGTGACGCCCCGCCACCCCCTGCCTCCGGAGGCGGAGACAGATCGCCAGAGCGCGATCGCCATGGGCATTCGCTCGTTACTCGCGGTACCCCTGATTCTCGAGGGCACGGTGGCGGGCTTCCAGAGCTTCGCGACCATACGTGCGGCGCGGGAGTGGCCGGACGGGTTCGTCGAGCGGTGCCGGCTGCTGGCCGAGGTCCTCGCCAATACCGTGGCGCGTCGCCGGGCGGAGGCGGCCGTGCTCGCCGCCGAGGAGCGCTATCGAGAGCAGCGGGAAGAGCTGGCCCACGCCCTCCGGGTCAATACACTGGGGCAGTTCAGCGTTTCGCTGGCCCATGAGATCAATCAGCCGCTGACCGCCATCGCGCTCAACGCGCGCGCGATGGCCCCGATGCTAGAGGGTAGCCCAGCCGAGGCCGCCGCCGCCGAGGCCTTGGCCGACATCCACGCCGGCGCCATACGCGCCGGCTCGGTCATCGCGCGGCTCCGCGCGCTCTCGCGCCGGGAGCATTCGCCGAAGGCCGGACTGAATCTCGATACCCTGATCGACGAGGTGACGAGCCTGTTGCAGCCGGACCTGGCCCTTAAGCACATCACGATTCGCCGCGTGTTCGCGCCCGGCCTGCCGCCGGTGTCGGGCGATCCCATCCAGCTCCAGCAGGTCTTTTTGAACCTGGTGATGAACGCTAGCGAGGCCATCGTCCGCGGTGGCGAAATCGAGCGCCGGATCACCGTCACCTCCAGCCACCCGGTCCGCGGCCACGTCGAGGTTGCCGTCGCGGACACCGGCGGCGGTGTGAAGATGGACCTCGAGCAGATGTTCGAGAGCTTCGTCACCACCAAGGTGGGCGGCCTCGGCATGGGACTCGCGATCAGCCGCTCGATCGTCGAGGCGCACGGCGGGCGCATCTACGCGAAGGCCACCGGCGAGCTCGGCCTGACGGTATACGTCGAGCTCCCCGCGCAGGAGCCCGCCGCCTAACGCCGACCAACGTTATCATGCCCGCGCTGGAGCTGTGGCGCAGCTGGGATACAGCCTTGGTTACGTTCAACGCCGGGGCGGAGATCGGTCAGCTACTGTTCGTCGCAGCGGTGCTGCCGTCGCCCCATCGCGTCGAGCATAGAAGGTCTGAGGGCTCGCGTAGTTACAGGTAGGACTCGGACGGGCTGATCGAATCCCGTTGGGGCCACCAAATTGTTTTCGTTGAGTGTTTCTGGTCCGGGTGCGAGAAACATTCGAATGTTTCTCGCACCCATCGGGGCGCGTCCTACTTCTTGGTGACCATGTCCTCGGCAGTCGAGTTCCTGCCTTCGGCACCCAGACCATAGGTTCGCAATCAGCGCGGCCGGGGAAGGTCAGCGCGTCGCCGCGCCTTTCTCGTCCTCCACCAGCTTCCGTAGCTTCTTGATCGTGTCCACAAGGCTCTCCCGCTCGGCCCCGAGGGTGGCAAAGCCCGGCAGGATGGTCCGCACCGCGATCGCGTAGGTGACGAGGCTGCCGCCGTCAGCCGGGTCCACTTGCCAGTAGCCGGTGTTTTCCCTGAAGAAGTTGTTGGCGTGGCCGGTGTCGAGACGCCAGTCGATCCGGCGCCGAACCGGATCCGGGTACTTGATCATGTAGAAGCCGAAGGAGAACGGACCAACGCCCACCTCGTAGCGGACCAGGGCGTGTTGCGCGTCCGCCTCCACCAGCTCGGCGCTGACCACCCGCGGGTAATACCGGGGATGGCCCCGATAGTCGATGAGCACGGACCACACGCGCTCCGGGGCGGCTCGCACGAGGGCGACCGCGGTTCCACCACGGGCGGATTCGCTCGCGTTGGGTGGCAGGATGTCGAGTACGACCACCTCGCCGGCGGCGAGGCGGTGCTGCTGATCCGCCGACATGCCGAGGGGTGCCGCGCCCAATGCGGCGGCGAGGCCGAGGGCCATGGAGACCAGGGCGAGGGTGGTGGCCCGTGCTCGGCATGCGGTTCGATCCTGGCGCCGAGAGCCATGCGCGGTCACTCTGGCACCTCACCCTTGAACGCGGATCTCTTCGACCATCTTGTGGGCGATGTAGCGACCCAGCGTGTAGACGGTGTAGCAGGGATTCACGCCCAGGGATGTCGGGAAGATGGAGGAGTCGGCGACGTACAGGCCTTCCACGTCCCAGGAGCGGCCTCGCGAATCCACCACGTCACGCCGGGCGTCCCCGCCCAGCGCGCACCCGCCCATGGGGTGACCGCTCGTGATCTGGATGCGCTGCTGGCTCACCAGATCGAGCGTCAAGGCGGCGTCGATCTCCTCGGGCCCGTTCAGGATCAGGGGCCGATGACTGTTGAAGAAGACGCGGCGGCCTCCGGCGGCAAACATGATCCGGGCGCCCGTCCGGAGTGAATCGAGCCACCCCGGATAGTCCTCCTCGGCCAGGGCGTACTCGAACCCATTGGGCGTGACGCGCCCGACGGGCCGATCGCGGAACATCACCGCGAGCGTCATGGTCTGGTTGAAGCGTTTCATGAAAGCCTGGTGGCTCTCGGCCGACTCGTACGGCACGAGCTGAGCGTGGGCCAGCGGGTGGTTCAGCATGCCCTCCAGCGCGTAGCGCACGTGGTCCTTGGCGGGATCGGCGACCACCTGATCGTCGACGTCGTACTTCTTCACGAAGTAGCCCATAGGCGGCGTGGCGGCGGATGGGAAGATGGCCTCGTCGAAGTCGGCGCAGAAGGTGATGGTGGCATGGGTCGAGAAGCGCTCCCCCACCGCACGCTCGGACCCCTTGACGGACCGCAGGCTCGGCACGCCGCTCCGCATGAGGATGCGCGGTGAGGAGAAAGGCCCCGCGGCCAGCACCACGCGCCGCGCCCGGATCTCGACGCGCTCCCGGTTGGTGCCGCGCGAGTCGGTCAGGTACGCCACCACCCCGGTCGCCCGGTGGGTGCGCCCACCCCGGCCGTCGTCGGGAAGCGGCTCGAGGAGCACTTCATCCACCCGACAGTTGGCCAGCACCTGGGCGCCGCGCCTCGCCGCCATGGGCAGGATCATGTTCAGCGGGGTGAGCTTGCGATTGTAGCGACAGCCCAGATCGCAGTAGCCGCACCCGATGCACTGATGGGCGTTGCGCTGGGTCGGGCCGTGGTGAGGCAGGCCCAAGGTCTGTACGCCCCGTCGCAGGGCCAGGTTACTCCCCGAGATCTGCGACTCGGGGACAGGGCCGATCCGCAGTAGCGCTCGGATCGCCTCCAGATGGGGCGCGAGGTCGTCGTAGCCGAACTCCGCGCCCAGGAGATCGTGCCAGTCGCGGATCACGGGCCGGGGCGGCTCGAAGGCCAGCGCATGGTTGATCGTGGCGGAGCCACCCACCAGCTTGCCGCTCGCGACGACGGTCGAGACGGTCGGGATTTCCCGGCCGAAGACCCGGAGCACCGAGAACTCCGTGTCGAGGATGCGCGGCATCATGAGCCGCTCGCGCTGGAGGAACTCGGCGGGCTCGATGAAGTCACCCTTCTCGAGGATCAGGATCCGCTGATCGGTCTTCGCCGCGAGCTCGGCGGCCACGAACGACCCTCCCGCCCCCGAGCCCACCACGATCACGTCGGTCTCCAGGACGAGGCGATCGGAGCCGCCGATGATCCTGGCGGCTTCGAGGCCCTCGCGCAGAGCGCGGTGGGCCACGACGCGCCGCCGCAGGACGGCCACGTTCTCGTCGGTCTCCCGGGCCATGTCGAACGAGGTGGCGTGCGCGAGATCCGCGTCCGACTTCGCCGGGTCCAGCAGCCACGGACCGGGATAGCGCATGACCTTCCAGGCCACTGTCTCGTTGGTATAGATGGGGGCCGTCCCGATGAACTTCGCCCCGCTGAAGATGTTGCGCAGCGCCCGGATGTTGCTGTCGCGCAGGAAGAGGAAGTAACGGTTCGCATCATCGGGGTGGAAGCGTCTGAGCTGCAGACGCGCGGGAAGGCCGTAGCGGTTGGAAAAGGTGCGGGTGAGGCTGGGCAACACGTTGACGAAGTCGATCAGGAACTTCATGTCGGCCAGGAACTCGTCGCCGCTGGCCAAGGCGAACTCCGCGTAGGCGGCCACCGGATCGTAGTCGGGATCCTCCTCCTCGAGCCGGCGCCGGATCTCCGTGTCGGGCGGATTGAAGCCGTCAATGATCTTGGCCACGACCTCCTGCTGGACGGAGTTGAAGATCGGAGCCGCATTGCCGAGACGCACGCGCTCGATCCGTCCTCGCACCGTCCCGCAGCCCAGCGGCGAGGATATGAGGAGTGCCGCGCCCGATGCCCGGGCGAGACGAGCCAGGAATTGCCGCCGGGTCATGGCCCGGGCTACATCGGCGTCGAAGGACGCTTGCGTGCTCACTGGCTGTGGCCCGCCGCGCCCGCCCGGGCGAATCGATGCGTGTTGACAACTTGGCCGCTCACGGTCTGGCCCGCGCGCACGTGGCACAGCACGCAGCGATTTGTCGGGCCGGGAGTGGGGATGGGGAAGTGGACTTCGCGTCCCGCGTGGCACCCGGTGCAGAAGTCCGCCCGCTGCACGGCGCCGAGGCCAAGGCGATGTTCATCGTAGTGGCATGCCGCGCACAGACGACCGCCGAGTTCCCCCGAGGACGCGTCACCCACGAAGTGTCGCGCCCCCGCCGTGGCGGCGGTGAAGCCCTCCCGGCGGAGCGCCGTCCTTCCGGCCCGGTCGTCGTCCAGTGCGCGTTGGTCGCGCGTGGCAAAATGCTTGCTGGTCAGAGTCTCCTGGTACTGCGGCTGGTGGCAGCCGCCGCACGTCCCGTCCCGGACGGGCTGCGTGAAGTTCGGATGGTTTCCCGGCGTGTGGCATTGCCCACAGCGGATGCCCTTGGCCGTATGCAGACTCTGGGCGTAGTGCGCGCCCACCGGCGTCGCGTGGCAGGTCTGGCATCCCTCGGCGTACGGGGGCGGCCCGGAGACGGATCCGGCCGGATCGGGGCGCGGGGGCGACCATGGCGCCAGGAAGCAGCCGGCGCTCGCGAACGCCAGCGGACCCACGAGCAAGACCCGCGTCAGCCAGCCCATCGCGGAACGTCGATGCACGGCTTCTAGGGTTTCTGGTCGGGCGCGTCGCTATCTCATGGTCGCGAGCACATCGCCCAGTACCTGATCGAAGGCATCGACGCGGACCAGGCCCAAACGCGGGAACTCCAGCTCTACGATGACGTAGAGCGCGACCGCCATCGTGGCCGCAAAAGCGAGTATGTGGAGCCAATCGCGGGTCTCCCCGTTTGCCATGTCGGACCCGGCCAGCACTGCGCTGCCAAGCACGAGCACGAGCAGCGCGGCGAAGATGACGATCGGCGGGTGGATGCGAGTGGCCAGGGTGCGCGTGGTGGCGATGTCGATCATGGCGTTGAGAGCGGGTAAGACCAGCCCGCGCGCCGGCTGGGAGCCCTCGTTCTGGGAGGCCTTGACCGCAAGGCTCCAGATCTCGCCTTGCAGCGCCGTGGCGTTGGCCAGCTCCGCTTCCGCGGCCGCGATATCCGGCAGCTTGCGATAGACGGCTCGACGCGTCTCGACGTACCGTCGGAACCTGTCCCGGAGCGGGGGCTGGGCGTCGGAAGGCAACACGTCGAGCCTCAGGTAAGCTGTGCCGATCGCATTGGCCTCCTCGACGATGAGCTGCCGTCGCGCATCGAATCTCGCCGCCGCGCCCGAGAAGGTGAACGCGATCAGCAGCCCGAGCAGCCCGAACACAGCGCCCTCCAGGACCACAGCCCCCGCCCGGTCGGCCTCGGCATCGCG
>Ga0210384_10000767_pt1 | contig 47672 bp, 42 predicted proteins | sample IncBWH2MmetaG_FD_160574 | JGI IMG/M metagenome (GOLD analysis project Ga0210384, IMG submission 160574) | Forest soil microbial communities from Barre Woods Harvard Forest LTER site, Petersham, Massachusetts, United States - Inc-BW-H-2-M | ecosystem: Environmental > Terrestrial > Soil >... | reverse complement strand
TTTGCTTGGTCGTAGTAGTTCAAAGACTTTTTGTGAGTCCGGTACGCATCTCGACGTTCTTGCAGTGCCGCATTATACAGACGGCAGGCCTCAGACAATTGCATCCTCAACAACTCAACCTGAGTTGTTGTTGGATACAACCGATACTTGAACGTCTTTCGCATTACCGTCCTTTTTGGTTCTCCATGTATTTCTTGACTGTTGATTCTGAAACGTGTCCGACTGTGCCAGTGTAATACGAACGCGACCACAGGGTAGGCATTCTCGAGACCAGATGTGGAAACTCACTCCTAAGAATGTGAGACGATGCGCCTTTGAGTCTGTTGACGATCTCGGCTACGCATCTTGTTGGATCTGCCGACACGAAAAGATGAACGTGATCTGGCATCACTTCCATGACTTCGATCAGCACTCCGTATTGTGCCGCTACTGAGTACAACACATTCTTGAGTCTCGTTTCGACTTCACCGAGGAGAACTTTGCGTCGGTACTTTGGACACCAAACGATGTGATACTTGAGGCTGAACACTACCCCGGCATTCTTTCTGTACCGGCTGTGTGTTCCAATTAGCACATTAGAAGTGTGCCATACAACCAACCATGGTCAAGTTCGTTCGCGGGCTTACCTGTCGCCTGAAGGCGACAGTCCGCGCCCGGTCAAATTATCGAACTGAGGAATAATAACAAGTGCATCACCATCTACTTTTCAGAACTCGCGGCGGTCAGGGCGAGAGAAGTTGCCGGGAAAGGGCGGTCTCCAGCTGGCAATCTGAGTTAATACCACGCGAAGGAAAGTCCATCCCATTTGCAGCGTCAAGATCCGGCGATAGGAAGATCATGTTCGATCAAGCGGCTGCCTTGGCCAAGGCGGCTTAAACAATTCGAAGAGTTCCCGTGCATGTATTCGTCGCGGGCAATGTCTGGACACCGGGATGGCCACCTAAGAATGTCGACGCACCATCTTGAATCGAGCGGGGTAGGCAGCTCTTGATGGTTGGGTACGCTGAGATTTTGAGGGCGGCAGGCACTGTATTAGACTCGCGGGGCGGAATTCGGCGGGGAGCGATGAGCACCAAGATCGAGCGTGAACCAAGATGGCCGGCATTGATTGCGATGCTGGCGGCTGGCGGAGTGTACTTGGGACTGCCGGAACCGTTTACGGTGGGGCCGAGCTGGCTTTTGCTGGCGGTGATTTTGATATTGATGATTCCGATCGTGGTGTCATACCGGCGCGGCGATCACAATGTGGCTCGGCTCCTGACTTATACGGCTAATGGAGTGATCACGATCTCCATGGTCGCCTCGCTGGCGGTGCTGATCGAAGGGATCCCGCAACATCGCTTTCCGCCGATGACATTGCTGCGGTCGGCGGGGGCGCTGTGGGTCACCAATGTGCTGGTGTTTGCGCTGTGGTACTGGAAGCTGGACGCGGGAGGTCCGCAGCGGCGCGAGACCACGCGCGGGTGCCTGGATAGTTCGTTTCTGTTTCCGCAGATGTTGATGAGGGAGGACGCTGATCCAACGTGGTCGCCCACTTTTGTGGACTACCTGTTTCTGGCGTTCAACACCAGCACGGCCTTTTCGCCGACGGATACGGCGGTGCTGTCGCGGTGGGCAAAGGCGGGGATGATGCTGCAATCCATCATTTCGTTGACGATTGTTGCGTTGGTTGCGGCGCGCGCTGTGAATGTCCTGTGAGAGCGCGTGTAGCTCCCGGCTTGGGTTGTTGGGAGTGCTGAAATCCACCTTCGTTTGGCTTCGTTCGTCGCGTTTGCCGCTAAGCGAATCTATGAACTTCCAGATTAACTTCATGATCGCGAGTTGAGAAGCTCGTGGGATCTGGTTAATCACTTGGCTGAATGCGCCAGGGGGCGGTGTGCTATTGGCAAGCGAACGTAGCGGATCTGACGTTCTCGGACTAGCCGCACTATTCGTATCGCAGCGCCTGGGTCGGCGCAATCCGGGACGCTCGTCGCGCGGGCACGTAAGCGGCCAGCATGGTCACCAGAAACAGCGACGGCACGACAATGATATAGGCCACAATGTCGACGCCACCGGCATCGAACAGCATGGAATTCATGAGCTGTTCGATGGCGAAACCCATCGCCAGCCCAATCGCCGTTCCAATCCCGACGAGCACGAGGCCCTTGCCGATCACCAGACGCAGAACGTCCGAGCTTGCTGCGCCAAGGGCGATGCGGATTCCGATTTCGCGTGTTCTGCGGCTCACGTTGTAGGCGACAAGCCCGTACAAGCCGGCGACGGCCAGCAGAAGGCCCACCACACCCATGGTACCAACCAGCTCAATCGCAATTAGGGGCCCTTTCACGGTCTGATTCAGGTAGAAGTCCTGGTAAGCCCTCGTTTGCAACATCGGCAGGTTCGGATCGAGTAAGCGAACAACATCTTTTACGGGCTGAACCAATTGCAGCGGGTCGCCGCTCGAGCGCAACATCAAGACCATGCGTGCGACAGGATGCTGAGCGAGCGGCATATACACGAAGTCCATCGGCTTTTGCATGGATTGATACTTGATGGTCCTGGCTACGCCTACTATCTCAACCGACGTCCCAGAGCTGCTATCGAGGCGAATGTGTTTGCCCACGGCGTCGCCTACAGGCCAATAGTGTTTCGCGAACAGCTCATTCACGATGGCGACACGCGGCGCTTCGGCGGTATCGGAGGGCAGGAAGGCGCGGCCACGCAAGATCGGAATCCCCATGGTCTCGAAGTATCCTTCATCAACCGTATCCATCGTCGAATTGAAATTGGCGCGATCCGGCGGCATCTGAAAACCGTCCGGTACGAAGGCCACGCCGTCAAAGTCGTCAGTTCCAAACGGAATGTTTTGGGTCAGCGCCTCGCTCCGAACTCCGAGCGTTTGCCGCATACGTTCGGCGAGCAGATGATAGAACTGCTGCGTCTGAGTTGCGTTGTACTGCATGAGGCGTGGATCGAAGCGGCTCATCAGCAGATGGTCCTTCGCGAAGCCGGTACCATCCAGCAAGGCATGCTGGAAACCCCGGGCCATCAGGAAAGAGGCCGTCAGCAGCATCAGGGACATTGAAACCTGCGCCACCACCAGCATATTCCGGCCCCACAGGCGTTTGCCTCCGAGCACGTCCACGTCGGCGGACTTGAGTGCGTTCACCAGATCGACGCGCGTGCTCTGTAGCGCCGGCGCCAGGCCACAAAGGAGCGCGCTCATGGCGGACAACGCGACGCAGGCAAATAGCACGCGCGTGTCCATGCGGAAGGGCACAGCCATGGGCAACTCGGTTGCAAAAACTATACTGTCTTTGGAATGGAACCACTCTATGACGCCGTAGCCGATGGCTATTCCGGCCATTCCACCTAAGGACGCCAAAATCATGCTTTCGGTTAACAGCAGCCGGATGAGCCGGAAACGCCCGGCGCCCAGCGCCAACCGTACGGCGATTTCTCGCGTTCGCGAGCGGGCCCGGCTTAGAAGAAGTCCTGCAACGTTCGTGCAAGCCACCAGTAGAACCGCCAGCGCAAGGATCACGAAAATAACGCCGAATTTCCAATTCTCGTCCTCTATAGTTCGCGTTTGGAACTGGGTGTATACCGCCGCTCCGCGGCTGCGATTGGCGTTCGGATACTCGCGCTCGAAGTTTCTGGCGAGTACGGCGAGTTCATGGCGCGCCTGCTCGAGCGTCGTCCCTGGTTTTAAGCGCGCTTTTACGTACAGCTCGCGATCGTCGCGGTCTTCAAAGAAGTCCTTCTGCAGGTTGGTGGAAAACACGTGCGCCATCGCCAGGGGCATGTAGAAGTCGGGATGCCCGAACGTGAGCATTCCCGGGAAAGTATTCGGAGCCACGCCAATCACAGTAAACTTGGTCCCGTTCAGGAGAATGGTTTTACCGAGGACGGACGGGTCGCCCGCGAATTCGTGACTCCAGAAGTCTGGGCCGAGCACGACCACGGCATCGCGGCCGGGCACCTGGTCTTCGTCCTCCCGAAACCCGCGCCCCAAGTGAGGCTCCACGCCGAGCGCGTGAAAGTAGTTGCCGGAAACCATCATTCCGCCCTTGACCCGTGGCACGTTTCCGGGCTCGGCGCTGAAGCCAACCGCTTCCATGTCCGCGTTGGCAACGACGCCGTCGTAGCTTTTCGTTTTGTCGCGGATATCGAGGTATTCGCGATAGGAGAAATCGTCGAAGGGACTATCGTGTGTAGTGCTCACCAAAGTGACAACGCTGCTCGGATGCGGCACGGGATAAGGCCTGAAGATCAGCGCGTCGACCATGCTGAATGTCGCCGAGGTCATCCCGATCCCGAGCGCGAGCGTGATCACCACGAATGCGGTTAGTCCCGGCGCGCGGCGCAGGCTCCGGATTGCGAATCGAAAGTCCTGCAGCAAGGATTCAAGAAACGCGCCCGTCCGCGCGTCGCGCACTTGTTCCTTGACTTGCTCGGCTCCGCCAAGTTCGATCCGCGCGGCGCGTTGCGCTTCGCGCGGCGGCATGCCCGCGCGAATCTTTTCCTCGATCAGCATTTCGAGATGGGAATGAATCTCCTGATCGAGGTCTGCCTCCACACGCTTGGATAAAAAGAGATTTCTCAGGAAACTCCGAGTTTTCACGAGTAGCGGCATGCGAAACACCTCTCTACGATGCTTCCAAGGCTTGCGCGATAGCCCAAGTAATGCGGCCCCATCGCTTGGTTTCGAGTTCGAGCTGCTTCAATCCCGCCTTCGACAATCGGTAGTATTTGGCGCGGCGGTTATTCTCAGACTCTCCCCAAAAAGATGAAATCCAACCTTCTTCTTCCATTCGGTGCAGAGCGGGAAAGAGCGAGCCTGGCTTGACAACGAAAGTGCCCCCGGTGATCTGCTGGACTCTGCGCGAGACACCCAATCCGTGCATCTCGCCGGCGATAAGCGATTTCAAGATCAGCAGATCCAAAGTCCCCTGCAAAAGGCTTGTTGGTTCAGGGCTCAATGGATGCCTCCTATCGACTTTCTATAGGAATAATACGGATCTACATATAGAATGTCAATAGGAAAAGAGTGTGCCCATGGACGATCAATGGTTGAGCCCTGGAAGGGGCCGCTCAGCAAACGCACATGAAACGTCTGGAAATCCGCCCTGCCGTGCAGGTATGTCCTGGCCCCGGTCAGGAAATCGACATCCTCAACCATATTCATGGCCAGGTCGTGGCCGTCTTGTTGTGCCCATGCGCCGCAATATTCCTGCGGAAGTGTGCCCACTGCTTCTACATCAGCCTTGGAGGGAGCCTGGGCATTCGAGGATGTTGCGAGAAGAAAAGCCAGAGAGGCGCTCAGGAGATATTTCATTCGAATCTCCTCGTAAACGAGAAATACGGAGAGATTATGCTTCGAGATTCCCGGGCAGAGTCGAGTGCTACCGAACGTTTTCCTGGAGCGTCCAGTTGCCGGTGCCATTGCCATTGGGATTGGCGTTGACGTCGTTGGTTTCGACGCGCTTGCCGGCATCGTTGATCCAGGTGTAGCTGTAGGCGCTCGAGTCTTTGGTGATTTCGCCGGTGCGGGGATCGAGGCGCTTCTGTTGGTCGAGCGAGTAGTCGCACCAATCGTCGGCGATACGGTGATTCGTATTGGCGATGTCGGCGGCTCGTTTCATGGACATATCGGTACCGCGCTGCATGGTGTCGAGAAACTGCTCGTGCTGCCGCTGACGCATCGCCTGCGCTTGATTAAATGCATTGAACTGCGCTTTGCTGCGCCGCAGGGCCTCGTCGCCCATTTGCTGGATGTCCCGCATAGATTGTTCGGAGAGATCGTTGAGTTTCTGAATCACGATCTGCGTCCGCGTTGAGTTCCACTGCCGATCAATGACGAAGGACTGAGAAATGGATTTGAACGTGTCGTCGGTGTACTGACTCTGCGGCGCCCACTGGCGCGACACCCCGGCATTGCAGCCGTGTTGGCCAATGGTGCCAAAAGTTGTGCAGGTTACAAACACATTCAGCCTCTCTTCGATCACAATGCTATTGATGTGATATCGGACGCGGGCTCTGGCCTTGTCCGCCGACATGGATAACTGAGCCGTATTGCGAGAGGCAAAATTGTTCTGAATCTCCGCGAGTCCTGGGGTGGGTTCATCCTGTACAAACTCCACCTGAAGAACGCCAACCATGTATTTCAATATCTCCGAAGCGGACATCTCCTTCTTGAAGGGCATGCAGTCCGAGCCTGCCTTGAACGGGTGATGGGGATTGTCCGACCATCTCCAATCGAGCCGCGGCAATTGTTTTATGCCGGTCAGGCCGTCGGGGCTGACCATGCGAAAAACGGGGAACGGGCCGTCATTGCAGCTTGATCCTTGAATAACGGCGCCCTCAAATAGCCAATTCGCAGGGACCGTCATCGAATAGGCCTTCATATTCAGGACTGGATCGGTGATGGTGACTTCTTTTGTGGCGGAGGAGCCCGCCGGAGAGCCGCCGGAGATTGCTGCCGAAAGCTCACTCGTGCGGGACAGCTTGTTCGGAGGGAGCGCTAAGGCGGCCCATGCGGCTCCAACTGTTGTTGCAGTGATTGTCGCTGCCACGAGTCCGGCTACTAGGTGGCACTTTGTTGTCATGACCTGCAAGTCTCCCGAGCATAATCCTACCAGCGAACCAGCAGTAGGCCGGAAGAAATCTGACATTTAACCAGGAACAAAGCGCGGCGGGCTGGTAGGGGGGAGTTGAAAATGGAAACGTGAAAATGGAAAATGGGACTTGGCGGCGCCGGCCAGCTCAGTTACCGGGTTGCCTGGAAGTAGTAGCGGAGGTGCGGGATTGGCAGCTGACAAGGCGGCTAACGCCGTAACAAATGGTTTGAGCAAAGTCCCACAGGTCACGCTTGGGTTTTGGATTGTGAAGATTCTTGCGACAACGGTTGGCGAGACGGGTGGGGACGCGCTGTCGATGACTTTGAAACTCGGGTATGCCGTTAGCAGCCTGATCTTTCTCGGTTTTTTTTGCATAACTCTTGCCGCGCAGATCACCTCCAAGCGGTTTCACCCTGTCTTCTACTGGGCCGTCGTGGTGGCCACCACCACGGTGGGCACGACGACGTCCGATTATCTGGACCGTACGCTAGGACTCGGGTACGTGAAATCGTCAATGATGCTTTTTTGCGGTGTGATCGCCGTGCTGGTCGTATGGCACTTCACGACAGGCAAGATCGCGTTCGATCATATCACCACGCGCGAGAATGAAATTTTCTACTGGGTCACAATCCTGGTATCGAATACTCTCGGCACAGCGTTGGGCGATTTTGTCGCCACGAGCGCTGGGCTTGGCTTTGAGCGCGGGGCTTTAGTCTTCGCGGGCCTGATCGCGCTGGTGGCCGCAGCTCACTTCTTCACCAACCTCCCGAAGAGCGTTCTGTTCTGGGCTGCTTACGTTTTGACGCGACCACTCGGGGCTACGCTCGGCGACACCCTTACAAAGCCGCACGAAGAGGGCGGGCTGGCCCTTGGCCGAATCACCTCTTCGCTCGCGATAGCAGCTGCGATGGTGGTCCTGGTTGCTGTGATGTCGCGACGCGAACGGGTTCAGGCCAGCTGACGACTGGCTTCCGAGCCGGCACGGAAACAGAAATCTCTGTGAGCTGTGGCCCGCTTCTACGACTTACAATCAAGTTTTGTGCCCAATCTGCCAAGAAACCTGTCCTTTCGTACTGTTCCTCTTTTAGCTTTGCTTCTTTATACATGAGGGACGTTACTCAATGGAGGATATTCCTATGCCATTTGGGGGAAGAGGTGGGCTCGGTTTCGCTCTCTGTACTCTATTTCTCTTGAGTTCCTGCACTCGCGGAAATGCGGTTGCACATCAAAACACCGGAAGTCTGGTGGAGATGGCGGGGCTGTACGGCCAGGGCAGCCATCCGACCGCGGTCGAGCCGGCGAAAGCGGTAGTCGGAGGGCAGGCGTCTCCCGCAAGCGATGACCGGGAAACCGAAGGACAATATGGAAATCAAATAGCGGCCTATTTGATAGAGAAGAATTATGACGCTCTCGATCAGGCGGCACGCGAGGCGCGCACGAAAAAGGCGAGATTCAAGGGCGGCGTCTGGAAGTTGTACATATTTTATGACGCCTTGGGTAAGCCCACTCTGGGGACCGAAGCCACGGACGAAGATTGGACCTACCACATCGGGAGAGTGAAAGATTGGGAAGCCGCACGGCCTGAATCCGTCTCCGCCCGAATCGCCCTGGCGCAGACCTATCTAATTTACGCGAGTCAAGCCAGGGGCGGCGGATACGCAAACACTGTGTCGGATACCGGCTGGAAGCTTTATCACGAACGGGTCGAACTAGCCGCTTCGAGTTTGACGCAAGCGGCCAAGTTGAAAGAGAAATGTCCCTATTGGTATGAGGCAATGCAGAACGTGGCGCTGGCTCAGGGTTGGGATAAATCCCAAGCAAGGAAACTATTAGACGGAGCCACTGCATTCGAGCCTATTTTTTATCACTACTATCGTGAGTACGCGAATTACCTGTTGCCGAAATGGTATGGACAGCCGGGTGAGTCAGAGGCTTTCGCGGAAGAAATCTCCAATAAAATCGACGGCAAGGAAGGCAAGTTTGTTTATTTCGAGATCGCTAGCCTTGTGACTTGCCAGTGCGACTCCGATGCGTCGAATATAGAAAACTTCTCGTGGCCAAAAATCAAGGAAGGCTATGCTGCGCTTGGTGAACTTTACGGCTACTCAAACTTAAAGCTGAATCGCTTCGCACACATGGCATTTGAGGCAAACGACAAGCAAGCCGCGCAGCAAGCGTTCGCGATGATTGGGAATGATTGGGATCACGTCGTCTGGCGGAGCAGCCGCAAATTCGAGGACGCAAGGAACTGGGCAGCGGGCCAATAACTGAAATTGTCGTCATGCGAAGAGTGAAACTGATCCTCGGGATAGTGGCGCTTGCCTTGGCCGTCTTTTCAGGCTGGCAAATCGGCGCGTGCGAACTGGACAACTTTGAGTTGCACGATGACCTGCGGGATCTTGCAGCACAAGGTGGCGCTCAAATCGGATTGTCTGCTCCCAACTCGGAGGACGAACTTCGCAGCGCGATCATAGGGAAAGCCAAAGCGCATGGCATTCCCCTCGAACCTGGGCAAGTGACGGTACGCCTCAAGGGGACTGCTTATGCGCCGACTTATTACCTTGCCGCGGACTACGAAACGCGTGTGACACTGCCCGGATATTCCTTAACCATCCATTTCCATCCAACCAGCGCGAGGTGAACAACCCTCGGGCCCCCACGACTTATGCCACTCGAGTCAGACAGTCACAAATCTTAGGTGGGAACTCAATTCGCGCGCGCTTGACCACATTTGCTGGCGGGGTGTAAAGTCCAGCTGCCCCAACCCGGAATTCCAATCACACGGAGGAGGAAAATTAAGGGGGCAAGAGCCTTTTGGGCCCTAGTGGTAATGCTATGTCTTGCCATGCCTGCCGTGGTGCGCGCGCAGGAGAGCTACATCGACGCGTACATCGTGAAAGTGAAACCTGAGAAGACGGCGGATTTCACATCGCTGATAAAGAAATGGGCGGCCGCGAACCACGACAACGGCGGCGACCGCTGGGTAACGGCCGAGACCGTGTATGGGGAAGGCGATGTGTACGTCTTCACGAGCACGCGCCGCAGTTACGCCGAAATCGACAAGGTCAATGAGTCCGTGATGGCTGCAACCAACAAGGCGTTCGGTCCGGAGGGTCTGGGAAAACTTATGCAGGATTATACGAGCTGCCTGGTTTGGTCGCGCACTGAACTACGTCGGCGCCGTTGGGACTTGAGCCGAAAGGCTCCTGCCGACGCAGCGGCTTTCGCAAAGTTAATCGGCGAGTCTCGGGTGCTGCGCACGGTTGCAGTGCACGTTCGTTCTGGACACCAGATGGATTTCGAGGCTCTGCTAAAGGATGCTAAGGCGGCCGGAGAGAAGAATGCGGACACGCGGCCGGTCTTCGTGTCGCAGGCGGTCGAAGGGAACAAGGGTCTGGTGTATTACATCACGACTTTCCGCAGCTCGCTTGGAGGCTTCGACAGCAACCCGAGCACCAGAGACATTCTGGGCGAGGAAGGCTACAAGAAATTCCTCCAGGTGAACGCCGAGGCTGTTGAAGAAGCTGACTTCACGCTCTATCGCTTCCAAGCGGAGTTGAGCAATCCGCCGGACGACATTGCCGCCGCGGCACCCGATTTTTGGCACCCCAAGTCTGCTAGCAAATAACCTAACCGTATTGCAGCTGCAGTTAAGCTAGGTGCGGCCGGGCCCTGCGCCCCCGCGGGCTGCGCCGCCTGCTGTCACACTTTTCAGCCGCGCGAGAATGCGAGATGAATTGTGTTCGTTATTCTTTATCCCGCTGAGGAAGTTCCGGTGATCGAGACGGATCGCCTGATCCTGCGAGGGCATCGGCTGGAGGATTTCAAGGATTGCGCGGCGATGTGGACGGACCCCAGCGTGGTCCGCTACATTGGCGGCAAGCCTTCCTCAGAGGAGGAAGTCTGGGCGAGAATGTTGCGCTACGTGGGGCACTGGCGACTGATGGGCTTCGGCTACTGGGCGATTCAGGAAAAGACCCGCGGTGAATATGTCGGCGAGGTTGGATTTGCGGATTTCAAGCGGGACATCAGGCCTTCTCTGAAAGACACTCCGGAACTTGGTTGGGCGCTGGTATCGCGTGTACAAGGCAGAGGCTACGCGACGGAGGCCGTCCGAGCGGCCGTGGCATGGGGCCAGGAGCGCTTCGGGGCACGGAAGACGGCCTGCATGATCCACCCGGAGAATCTTGCGTCGGTCCGCGTGGCGGAAAAATGCGGGTATCAGGAATACCAGCGGACAACCTACAAGGGCCAGCCCACAATCCTATTTGCCAGGTAGAGGCAACGCAGTTGCCTGCCGTTCAGCTCCATCCCCGGGCAAACCGCGGATCGGGCAGGATACCAGTACCCGCAGCACATTGACTTGCAGTTACGCGCTGTGTTACGCATACAGACTCTTTTGGGGAGATTTCCGCGACCTCGGATGGCGGCTAACTCACAACATGTCGAGGTCACTCTCGAGACGATGCTCGAGAGCGTGGACCTTGCCGAAAGCATCGTAATGCGCGTCGCCGAGGCCTCGGGCTTCAGCGAAGAAGACATCCACAAGATCGGGATGGCGGTGCGCGAGGGTGTGATTAACGCCTACAATTACGGTAACCAGCAAAACCGCGCAAAGAAAATCGGCCTCACCATCGAGATGAGCCCGGAAAACATGACTGTACGCGTGCTCGACCAGGGCAAAGGCTTCGAGCTGCACGAAGTGCCGGACCCACTGGCGGAGGAAAATCTGTTGCGCACTTCGGGCCGCGGGCTTTTCCTGATGCGCGCATTTATGGATGAATTCACGGTGCGTCCGGGCCCGAACGGCGGAGCGGAGCTGGTGATGGTCAAGAAGCTTCCGGATGCAGTTTCTGGCAACGGAGCCGCGTAACCGGAGTAGAATAACCAGCAGAGGTCATACGTGCTTCAAGGAACGGCCAGGGAAATCGGCGAAGTGGTGATCGTGGACTTCAGCGGAAAAATCACGCTGGGAGAAGGCAGCTCGACGCTGCGCCATACCATCCGCGGGCTGATTGATCGCGGCCACCGCAAGATCGTCCTTAACCTGTTCGACGTGGACTACATCGACAGTTCCGGCATTGGCGAGCTGGTGAGCGGCTACACCACGGTGAAGAATGCCGAAGGCGACATGAAGCTGCTGCACCTAACCAAGCGCGTACACGACCTACTGCAGATCACGCGGCTATTTACGGTGTTCGACGTGCGCTCCGACGAAGAAGAAGCCATCCGCAGTTTCCGCTGAGCTGGGCCTTCTGCGAGTGAAAATTCCCGTGTAGGTTTCCGGCCGACAGTCGACGAGATGGACGGCCATGCTTGGAAAATCCACGTCACTCCGAACAGAAAGTGTTATCGAGTCTGCTGTCAGTTCCGAGCTTGCTGTCCTGCGCAACGGAACCGCGGGCCGATTGGGCTCTGAATGCGTGTTCAAGAATGCTTCGAGGAATATGAATTCCTGTTTGAATTGAGCTTTGGACTAAATCGTGATTCCGCCTGAACTAGTGCAAGCGCCATCCCTGTCATGAAGTGAGAAGTTAGTGGAATTCACCTTGCCGTCCATTACCAGGGGCACTTCCAGCAAGGTGGCTGATCGAAGTACCATTATCGTACAAACCGGACCCTGCTTTTGCTTGAAACCGCCCTTCGCGCCCCTGAGCGTGCAGGAGCCGGAATAGTCCTGTCTGTCAGTTGCGAGAATTGATGAATCCAGCAACGTCAGAACGGCGAGCGAGGGCGGAATCGAAATCTTCAACTTTGAAGGTATTACCAGGGTGCGAGAAGCGGAAGCAATTCCGCTGTTGGCACGCTATGGACAGCCATTTCGATTTGTGGAAGAATCCCGCCGCTGATGCGGTCTTGTAATCCTGTGGGAGGTGCAGGACCAGCGTGGGGCGGGTTCTGCGGTGCTGCCGACCGGCGTTACAAGCATCCGAATCGGGACATCACATGAACAGGAGTAGCTACGTTGGCTCGAGAACAGGGTGTGGTCAAGTGGTTCAATGCATCGAAGGGGTTTGGGTTCATTCAACGCCAGTCGGGAGAGGACGTCTTCGTTCACTTTTCCGCCATTCAGATGGATGGGTACAAGTCTCTGAACGAAGGCCAGCTTGTGGAGTTTGAGGTGAAGCAGGGGCCCAAAGGCTTTCAGGCTGAAAACGTCACGAAGGCTTAACAGCGCGAAGAAACTGGGCCCCGTCACGCACCAGCCGGCGGGGCCTTTTCTTTTGGCGCGGAGCGCAAAAAGGCTTCCGCATAGTCCCGATGGAGACGGTCGGGACGCATTTGCTCGGGTCCGTGCGAGCCTGAGTGAGTGAACAAGGAGATAGAAGGGTGAAGGACCTTCAAAATGTGAGGCTGACGGCCAGAGTGTGGAGTGGAATCCAGTGGCGCGGCGTAGTATTGTTCGCAGTGCTTTCCTCCCAGCGGGGCGGCCTGGCCCACAATTGGAGCGAGACTTTTTACCAGTGAAGCCTTTGCAGCGGATCACATGCACGTTCTGATGGCGGTGCAGTCGTACTTCCCTTTCCAAGACCGCGGCGGCCCGGTCGTGAAGGTGCGGGCGCTTGCGCGCGGGCTAGCGCGGCGGCAATATCGGGTGACCGTGCTGACGGCGGATCTCGGGTTCACGGGGCAGAACCAATTCGGCATGCACGTGGAGGGCTACGACTGGGGTTGGCGTGCCGAAGAAGATGGGGTGGAAACCATCTACCTCTCGACTCTGGGCCGCTATCGAGCACTCACTGTTAATCCTCATGTGCTAGGATTCTGCAAGGCTTCCCTTCGACAGTTCGACCTGGTCCACTTCTTCGGCCTGTATGACTTGCTGGGACCGGCCGTGAGCTATTTTTGCAGGCGGCAAGGAATTCCTTATGTAGTTGAACCGATGGGAATGTATCGCCCGATCGTACGCAGCCTGCGATTGAAACGAATGTATCACCGACTGTTCGGGCATCCGTTGATCCGGGGAGCGCGCTATTTGATCGCGACGGCGGAGCAAGAGAAACAGGAGCTGATTGAAAGTGGCGTCCCCGAGACGCGCGTCGTGATTCGCCGAAACGGAGTTGAATTGCCCGCACAGGCCCCCACGCCGGGAGATTTTCGGCGGCGCTGGGGAGTTGCGCGTGACGCGAAGATGATCCTTTTTCTCGGTCGCTTGGTATCAAAGAAGAGCCCGGATATGTTGCTGGAAGCTTTCGCAAAGTGGCGAACTCGAGCGGCTAGCAATCGGAGTGCAGTCCTGGTGCTGGCCGGCCCTGACGAAGGAGACGGATTCCTGGCGCGGCTCAATGCCATCAGAGAGGAGGCGCAGCTGAGGGAGCAAGTGCTGTTCACCGGGCCGCTGTATGACAATGCAAAATGGTCCGCGTATCGCGACGCGGACCTGTTTGTGCTTCCTTCACAAAATGAGAATTTCGGGAACACAGCCGCGGAAGCGGCCGCCTGCGGCACGCCGGTGATCGTCACCGAGTGCTGTGGAATCGCTCCGTTCATTGGAGACGCGGGGATGGTGATTCAGCACGATGTGCGAGAATTGTCTGACGCGCTCGACAAATTTCTTGCGCTGAAGGATTCCCGCGCACCGTACGAAAATGGCTGTGAGGAGTTGGTGCAGAAACTGTCCTGGGAAGGCCCGCTCGATCTCACAGAAGAGATGTACCGCCAATGCACGCCGGGGGAACCCGGGCGATGAAGGAACATAATCTCTACCGCTATGCCTGGTATACCGTAAATGGCGTGCTGGTTTTGGCCATTTTGATGGTCTTGTATTCGATCGGCTGGGAGTATTCTACGCGGCGATACTTGAAGGGTTTTTCGGATGCCATTGTTCCCCTCTCCGCGCCGCCCGAGGACAAGGTGGAAGCCATCCTGGCGTGGATGGCCCACGGCCCCGCGCGCCGGACGGCGGGCCCCGATGGTTCCACGCCGGATCGCGATCCGACCGAAACATTGAATTACAATGCGCTGTTGAAGGTTTGCGGCTCGGCCACCAACGCATTTATCAACCTGGCGGACAGCGCAGGCATCGAGGCTCGCCGTCTGCTGCTTTTGGATTCGCGCCGGTTCGCGAAACACGTGTCTGCAGAAGTGCTGGTGGGCGGGCGGTGGATTGTGGTGGACCCGGCATTTCGCGTCATCCTGCGGGGGCCAGACGGCTTGCTGCTTACACACGAGCAACTGAAAGATCCTGCTATTTTTGCGGCCGCCACCCGGAATATCCGGGGCTACAATCCAAATTACAACTATGACCTTACGGCCCACATTCGTCTGGGGCGAGTGCGCCTGGCGAGCCGCCCGCTACGCGCCCTGCTCGACAGTGTGCTTCCCGGCTGGGAGGATTCGGTAACCGTGAGTTTGCTCGCGGAACGCGAATCGTTTGCATTCATGCTGGTGTCCATTTGCCTGCTGGGGTTTCTGGCCCTTCTGCGCGCCTCCCTCCGCTGGTACGGCGAAAAACGGCTGGGCGTGCACACACTGCGCATGCGCGAACAAATCCGCCGGGCATTCGGCGCGTTTGTGAATACGGTCGGATGACACCGTCGGTGAAATTACCAGAAGTCTTGAGATGGAGCGGGAGGGTCCCGGTGAATTAGTTACAACCAGCAGTTAGCAAAGCAAGTAGGGATTCTTGCTGATTCCCGCAGCAGGACGAACCTAGGTTCTGAATAAATAGCTGAAAACATCCATTCAGGCTATCCGTGATTCAGCAGGCGCCGACTTGCGCAGCGTTCTTGCGGCTGGAATATTTCCACAGCAGCGCCACAAACCCCAACCCGACGAGCACGAGAAAAACCGCAGAAGGCTCCGGCGTTGCCACCGGGTCAACCAAAGTTACGTTGTCGAAATCGATTTGATTTCCACTGCTCGTCAAAACGATGGTCAAGTCTCCCGGCGCAACAGAGGCGCCGGTCGTACAGGTCAAAGTCACTGTGGCGAACGTCCCCGGCGTGATGCTGCTATCGGAAGTAAGAGGGGTGCTGCAGAGAGGCGTTGAGCCATCGTTCAGCGCAATGGAGTAACTCGTCAAGAAATAATTCAGCCGGTGACCAATGTCAACCGTCAGGATATAGGTGCTATTGTCCTGCACTACAACACCGACGTCTTGCGTAAGAGTGCCGCCGTTGCTGTAGCCCACGATTCCAGCGCCAGGTAATGGCAGATTGAACTGCGTGGGATCGGGCTCGAAGGAACCAGCCGGGCCGCTGGCCGTCCAACCCGGAATCGGTCCAACGTTAAAGAAGCATCCGCTAACGCAGGATGTTGTGAAGGCTCCGTGGGAGTCAAACGACCCGTTCACAACGGGGATTACACCGTCGGCGCGTACTGCTCCGCACGTCAGAGCAGTGCAGACGGTAAGAACACAAATGAGCAGAAGTTTTAGTCGCATTGAAGTCTCCCAAGAGTCCCTTCATTTTCGGCTGTCACAAGTCGCCTCAAATCAGGTGCCCGGCACCCAGTGTCTACTACACCTATCACGCTAGGGTCATGGCACGTTGGGAGCCAAAACTGTGCATTTTCAAATAGCACATTATAAAGGACTTAATTTTTATCCTCTTCGGAAAAGGCTAGGGAAATTCTTTTCCGCCCCACAAAATGTGAAAACTATAGGACCGTACTATGGATCCTGTCTTGTTACTTAAATCCCCGTAATCTGAGGGTTAGCGCTGCCATCGAGCCGATCTCCGGGAGTCGAGATGTCTGCCCAAAAGGTGTAGAGTACTGTCTGCCAATTTCATTCTGGGACCAAGAAACCACATGTGCGGGATCTCGGGAGTTATCGGAATCGAATCGAAGGAAAGCGGCGAGGCAGTGGTGCGCCGCATGATGCGCGCGATCGTGCACCGCGGACCCGACCAGGAAGGGCTGCTGGCTTACCCGCGGTTTGCGGCAGGCACGCGACGGCTCAGCATCATTGATCTTCCTGGAGGGAGCCAGCCGGTCTGGAACGAGACCGGCACATTGGCAGTCTTCTACAACGGCGAGATCTACAACTTCCACGCGCTGCGCTCTGAACTAGAAATCGCGGGTCACGAATTCCGCACGAAATCCGACACGGAAGTGATCGTGCACGCCTACGAGGGCTGGGGCGAGGAATGCGTCGAGCGATTAAAGGGGATGTTCGCTTTTGCGGTGGTCGAGATGCCGCAGGGCCGCAGTGGCCTGCCGACACGCGTATTCATCGCTCGCGATCGCCTGGGGATCAAGCCACTCTATTACGCGATTGCGGACGGAGTGCTGCTATTCGCCTCCGAAGTCCGGGCCTTGCTCGCGAGCGGCTGTGTCGCGGCAAAACTTTCCGCCGAAGCGCTCTCTGCTTTTCTCCTGTTTGGCTCGGTGAGCGAGCCGATGACGCTGGTCGAAGGGGTCATCTCGCTTCCTCCCGGGCATTGCATGTCGATCCGCATCGGCGACAAACTCAGCGCCGCGCAACCCAGAGCCTATTGGGACATCGGAGAGGAATTGGCAAGCGCCGCGAGGGTATCACGCGACGTAGAAATTCAGCCCGCTACCCGAGTCCGCTCACTGCTCGATACGGCTGTCCAGAGCCACCTGGTTGCGGATGTTCCTGTCGGCGTGTTTCTGAGCAGCGGTCTCGACTCGACAGCCATTGCCACGCTGGCCAGCCGCGCGCAGAAAGGGATTCACACGTTTACAGTTGCATTCCCCGACGCCGATTTCTCCGAAGCAGGAATTGCCCGTGAGACAGCGAAGCGGCTGGGGACCGATCACTGTGAGCTCACGCTTTCGGATCAGGAAATGGAGGCGCGGCTCGATGAAGCTATCGCCGCGTTCGATCAGCCCAGCATGGACGGCATCAATACGTATTTCGTCTCCTGGGCAGCGCGGCAGGCGGGGTTGAAAGTTGCGCTATCAGGACTTGGCAGCGATGAACTGTTCGGCGGTTACAGCTCGTTCCGCAACACGGTGCAGGTTGGACGCATGGCAGCCCTAGCTCGCTTTACCCCGAGGCCCTTACGGAAACTTATCGCGAATCGCTTGTTGGACTCCAATACCTTGCAGCTTTCTGCTGACGGCTCTCGCAAGGCGCTCGCAGCGTGGCTCGATCCAGGCTCGCTCCCACATCCTTATTTCTTTACGCGAGCGCTTTTCACTGCGCAAATCACCGCTTCCTGGCTAGAGGAAGACGGGAGCGAATGGCGCGGGACAGCCTGGGGGGAATGGCTCGCATACGCCACCGAGGAAACGCGCTCGATGGATTCATTCACTGCGATTTCCTGGCTTGAACTGCGCTCCTATTTGGTGAATACACTGCTACGCGATACCGACGCGCTGAGTATGCGTCATTCGCTCGAAGTCCGCGTGCCGTTTCTGGATTCTGCGCTCGTGGAATATGTGCTTTCGCTTCCCGAATCTGCGAAGCGCGACCGGCAACAACCGAAAGCGCTGCTCATTCGAGCGCTTGGTGACCTGCTGCCGTCAGAATTCCCCGCGCTGCCGAAGCGCACTTTCACTTTCCCGTGGGAGAATTGGCTTCGCGGCGCGCTCGGCAAGCGCGTCGCTTCAGGACTTGCCGATTGGTCGCCGGCATTGCAAACACGGTTGGATGGCAAAGTGGCACGCGGGGTTTGGGACGATTTTCTTGCCGGCCGTACAACCTGGTCGCGTCCCTGGAGTCTCTACGTGCTAAACGAATGGGCGAAGCGAAATTTGGGAGCGCCGGAGGATGGTCGCGTAGAACGGACGAAGACGGCTGCAGTTTCCATCGCTTGAGTGTTCGCGGTTAGAATGCACGACGGACATCTAAGGCTAAAATGATCATCCTGGGCATCAATGCCTATCACGCGAACGCTTCGGCTGCGATTGTCGCCGACCGGCGCTTGCTCGCCGCTGTCGAGGAAGAACGCTTCAATCGCGTGAAGTACGCCGCTGGATTCCCGGTGCGCGCGATTCAGTATTGCCTCGATGTGGCGGGGGTGAAACTTTCGGAAGTGGACCACATCGCGATTCCGCGTGATTCCTGGGCGCGGCTGGGAACGAAATTGCGCTACGCCATGCGCATGCCGCGATTTGCGCTCGATCGCGCGCGCGTGTTGGCTCGGTTCGCGGGCATCCGCGACGAATTGGCCTTGGCCCTCGAAGTCGCGCCCGAAAATATCCGCGCTCGCTTTCACCGGATCGAACATCATACCGCGCATCTCGCGAGCGCATTCTTCGTTTCGCCATTTGACCATGCCGCTATCCTGTCCGCAGATGGCCTCGGTGATTTCGCGAGCGCCATGTGGGCCGCCGGCTGCGGCCCGCGCATGGACATCCTCGGAGAAATCACATTCCCTCATTCGCTCGGGATGTATTACACCGCACTGACGCAGTATCTCGGTTTCTGGAAATTTGGCGACGAGTACAAAGTGATGGGCCTCGCGGCATACGGCCAGCCGGAATTCCTCGAGGAGTTTCGACGGATTGTCCGCGCCGACGGCCCGCTGTCTTTCCGTCTGGGCCTGGAATATTTCACGCACCAGAATCAGGGCGCCGACATGACCTGGCGCCAAGCCGATCGCACGCCCATTCAGGGAAGGCTTTTTTCGCACTATCTCGAAGAGCGTCTGGGCCCGGCACGCCTGGCGGATCAACCGCTTGAAAAGCGCCATCATAATCTTGCGGCGAGCATGCAGGCGGCTCTCGAGGAAGTTCTGGTGGCGCATTGGAGCGCGCTGGCCAAAAAAACCCAGGAGCGGGCGCTCTGCCTCGCCGGCGGCGTGGCATTCAATTGCCTGGCGAATGGAAAAATATTCGAACGGACGCCCTTCGAGCATGTTTTCATACAACCGGCGGCCGGTGATGCCGGGCTCTCGGCCGGCGCGGCTTTTGCTGTGGTGCATCAGGTTCTCGGGCTCCCGCGGGATTTCGTGATGGACCATGCGGGTTGGGGACCGGAATTCTCGCCGCAGGAAATTCGCCGGGCTGCTGAGCGCGCACACACCGCCAATGGCGATGAACAAATCGAAGAGTTCACGCAAGACGAGCTGGTGCGAACCACCGCGCGCCACATCGCCGCCGGAAAAATCGTCGGTTGGTTTCAGGGGCGCGCGGAATGGGGGCCGCGTGCCCTCGGGCAGCGGAGCATTCTCGCGGATCCGCGACGGCCGGAGATGAAAGATATTCTCAACCGGCGCATCAAGCACCGCGAGATTTTCCGCCCTTTTGCGCCATCGATCCTCGAAGAAGCAACGCCCGAATACTTTCAGCAGTCGCACCCGTCGCCGTTCATGACCTTTGCCTACAGTGTGCGCCCGGAGAAGCGCGCGGTTATTCCGGCGCCGACGCATCTCGACGGCACCGCCCGCCTCCAGACTGTGAGTCGCAGTGCAAATCCGCTTTATTGGAAGTTGCTGCGCGCGGTCGGCGACCTCACCGGAGTGCCGGTTGTCTTGAACACATCTTTCAACGACAACGAGCCAATCGTTTGCCGGCCCGAAGAGGCGCTCGATTGCTTTCGGCGGACGCAGATGGACATATTGGTGATGGGAAATTACGTTCTCAAGAAAAGATCAGCCGCAGCGTTGAGGACTGAGGACGCCGAATCCCTTGCCAGGCGTGTAGAGTAGGTGCGGGTTGTTCGTGCACAATTCTTGTCGCCGCAATCGCCCAGCTCGCGATAAGACCGGAATTTGGAATCGCTCATGCACATTTTGCTTTTCAATGAGTATTATCCGCCCGACACTTCCGCGACTGCAAAGATGGCCGCTCAGGTGGCGGAAACGCTCGCGAAAACTCATCGCGTGACCGTGCTCGCAGGACGACCCGCGTACGATCCCGAGGAGTATTATCCCTTCGCATGGTTGCGGCGCGACACGCGCCACCTGGTGACGGTCGAACGCGTCGGCTCGACTACCTACCCCCGTCATGAAATGCACCGACGCGTCTCGAATTATTTGTCCTATCTGGCGCTCGCCGTCCCGCGCGCTCTCGCCATCAGACCGGACGTGGTTCTGGCGATGACCGATCCTCCCGTAGCTGGCATTGCCGGAGCATTTATCGCGCGTCTCGCGGGACGACCATTCGTTTACAACATCCGGGACCTGTATCCCGACATGGCCATCGGCGGGGACATCGTTCGACCGAATTCCTTTGTTGCACTCTGGGAGCGGATGCACCGGCACGCGCTGCGGCGAGCCGCACGCGTAATCGTTTTAGGCGACGACATGCGCGAGCGAATACTTTCGAAGGGCGTCGCGCCTGGCCGCGTGGTCGTTGTCCGCGACGGCACATCATTTCCCGCTTTGATGCCTGAGCCGAGCGACCCGATCGTACAGGAAATTCGTTGCGGTTTTCCTTTTGTAGCTATGCACGCGGGCAATCTGGGTTTTTACGGCGCCTGGAATACGCTAATCAAAGCAGCTGAAATCTTGCGCAACGAAAATGCGGGGCTGGTGTTTGTAGGGGACGGAGCAAACCGCGCGCAACTGCAGGCGTCTGTGAATGGCGCCTCGAATGTCCGATTTCTGCCTTTCCGCCCGGTCGACGAGGTGTCGCACGTGATGATGGCCGGCGACATACATATTGTGACCATACGCCACGGGCTGGAGGGAGTGGTAGTCCCGAGCAAGCTGTATTCGATCCTGGCGGCGGGACGCCCCGTACTGGCGGTGGCGCCCGCGGAAAGCGACGCGGCGCGCATCGTGCGCGAATCTGGTTGCGGCATTGCAGTGGATCCTGATGAGCCCGCGGCGGTGGCGGGAGCCATTCGCGAGCTGCGCGACAATCCTGCGCGACTTGCCCAGATGGGCCGCCGGGCGCGGGAGACCGCCAACAAATATGCTAGAGTAAGCGAGCTTCAAAAATTCGCTGAAATTATCGAAGAAGCAGCGGAGGAAAAAATGGGGGGCGGTCATCTGGAATCATAAGAAAGTTCTGGTAACAGGCGGAACCTCCTTCATCGGGTCGCATCTGGTGGATGCCCTGGTGTCACGCGGCGCGCAAGTTCGCGTGGTGGACGATCTGACGAGCGGCCATCTCAGCAACATCGAGCACCACCTGAAGAGCGGCCACGTCACGTTTGTCGAGGCGGATTTGCGCGAGCCGGGCGTCACGCGCGCGGCGATGAACGGAATAGAAGTCGTTTTCCATCTGGCGGCCGATCATGGCGGGCGCGGCTATGTGGATTTGCACCAGGCCGGCCCGGCGTCCAATCTCTTTCTGGATGGCCTGGTATTCTGGGAGGCGGTCCGGGCGCACGTCGATAAAGTTGTGTATGCATCCTCCGGCTGCGTCTATCCGAATTACCTGCAGACGGACACCTCGAAGGAAATCTATCTTCGCGAGGAAGACGTGAAGCCGCCACACGATGCGGACAATATGTACGGATGGGCTAAACTGATGGCCGAACTGACGCTGCAGGCCTATCACCGGGAACACAAACTCAACGCAGCTTCTTGTCGCTACTTCACCGTGTATGGTCCGCGCGGCGTGGAGAACCACGCGGTCATCGCGATGATTGCGCGCGCCTTTGTCGGCCAGAATCCGTTTGAGGTGTGGGGCGACGGAAAGCAAATCCGCAATTGGACCTACGTGGACGACATTGTGAGCGGCACGATTCTTGCCGCGGAAAAAATCAACGACGGCACGGCCGTCAATCTCGGCACCATGGAACGCGTGCGCGTGCTGGATGCGGCAAAGATGGTGCTCGAACTCGCCGGCCAGAAGGCGGAGATTCGTCTCCGGCCCGACATGCCCACAGGCCCCGCCAATCGCGTGGCCGACAATCACCTGGCGAAGCAGCTTCTCGGCTGGGAGCCGAAGACGATGTTTTGCGAGGGCCTCCAGAAAACCATGGAGTGGTATTTCGCGAGCAAGCAGAAGCAGGAAGTTCGCGGCGCGCTTGAGAAAATGCTGACCGCGCGTTGAACGCATCGATGGCTGGAGTGGTTCCGGAAATGCCGATTCCTGCCGATTTGATTGCTTTTGTCGTGGCGCTCCTCGCGTCACTGGGCCTCACCGCGCCGGTACGCCTGCTGGCGCTCCGCTACGGAATGGTGGACAAGCCCGGGCCGCGCAAGGTCCACCTGAAACCGATTCCTCTTCTCGGCGGCATCGCAATTTATCTCGGATTTGTGCTGGCCATCCTGCTGACGCTGCGCGGCGTCCCGCAGCAGCAGATGGTTGGAATCCTGGCGGGCGCCACGCTACTGGCGATTGTCGGGTTCCTGGACGACGGCGGACTTCTACATCATCAGGTGAAATTATTCATCGGCATGCCAGTTGCCGCGTTGTTCCTGCTCGCTTCCGGAATTCACGCGCAGCTGTTCTCGCAAATTGTGCCGGGATTTCCCGGCGTGCTCCTCGATGGTTCCTTCACCGTGCTTTGGGTTGTGGGCATCACGGCTGCCTTCAGCATCCTGGATCACATGGACGGGCTCTGCGCCGGAATCTCTGCCGTGGCCGCGGCGTTCTTCACCCTTTCCGCCAGTATGAACGGGCAGACCATGGTGCGCACGCTCGGGGCTGCCACACTCGGCGCGGCCCTGGGTTTTCTGCGCTGGAATTTCAACCCGGCGAAAATATTCATGGGCGATGGCGGGGCAATGTTTCTCGGTTTCCTGATGGCTACATTAGGGCTGAAAATCCGGCCCGACGGAGTGCAGTTCCCCGCCAGCTGGCTTGTCCCCCTGTTGATTCTTGGCGTTCCCATCTTTGATACCACACTGATATCGATCTCTCGCGCGCGGCGTGGGCTGCTGCCATTCACTTCGCCGGGAAAAGACCACACGGCGCATCGACTTTCCAACCTGGGCCTAGGGCATCGCGGTGCTGTTCTGGCTCTCTATTGTCTGGCGATCATTTTCGGGACAATTGCTCTGCTCACGCCCGGGCTCTCTCTGTTTGTCAGCGGTGCGCTCGCCGGATTCCTCATCCTCTTCGGGCTGCTGGCGGTTTTTTTTCTCGAAGGCGCCCCCTTCGAACGCCAGGCAAAGCTGCAGAAATCCACCTCGACAACCTGAGAACGAAAGCGTGATTCCTAAGATCGTTCTTCTTTGGTGGAGCCTCGTCGCGTGGGTTATACTTCCCGCCCGTGCTTTCAGGGACAAATCCAGTTCTGGGGAGCATTCTGGACGGGTCGGTGGGGGGGTAGAACCGATCTAGCTGCAATTCTGAAGTTCTGCTTGCGAGCCATTTTTTTGGGATGAGGTTCCTTGCAACAAACGAAAATGGAAGTCGAGTCAGGGGGAGTAAAGAAGGATTCCGCTTCCGTCTCCCGCGCTGGCCGCCAAAATGCAGCCATAATCGGCGGTTCTGCCGCAGGTTTATTTACAGCGTCCTTGCTGGCCCGGCGGGGCGTTTCGGTGCGCGTGTTTGAGCGGATTGAGGCGCTCGAGCCCGCTGCGCGGACGCTAATCGTCACACACCGGATGCGCGGAATGCTGGGACGCGCGGCGGAATCAAGCATCGTCAACGAGATTCGCCGCTTCGAGTTGTTCACGGATGGCCGCGCCGCAACGATCGCGTTGAAGCAGCCGGACTTAATTGTCGAGCGGCGCGCCTTGATTCAGGGATTGGCGGAGGATGCCCGCGCCGCCGGGGCAGCACTGGAATTGGGGCGCCGCTTTCACGCACTACACCCGAACGGTAGAGGGCTGGTGCTCGAAGTGGAACGCTGCAACGACGGCAGCCGCGAAGAAGTACACGCTGGCACGATCATCGGCGGCGACGGCGCTTCCAGTCGTGTCGCGCGCGCAGCCGGCTGGCCCGCACTCGAAACAGTTCCACTGGTGCAGGCGATTGTCCGCCTTCCAAAAGACATGCCGCCGGATACGGCGCGCGTGTGGTTCGTGCCGCAGGACACTCCCTATTTTTACTGGCTCATCCCAGAATCGGCAACTCGCGGCGCGCTTGGTTTGATCGGCGAGACCGGAACGGAGACGCGGCGGCACCTCGAGCAATTTCTCGAGAAGCGCAAGCTCGACCCGATTGAATTCCAGGGCGCGCGCATTCCCGTGTACACGGGATGGGTTCCGGTAAGGCGGCAAGTCGGCGCAGGTTCCGTGTATCTGGTCGGCGACGCGGCCGGACAGGTGAAGGTCACCACGGTCGGCGGCATCGTCACGGGTTTTCGCGGCGCGCTCGGCGTCGCCGAAGCCATTCTCAACGGGGGCTCCAGCCGCGAACTGCGGACGCTGCGCCGCGAGCTAAATTTGCATCTGCTCTTGCGGCGTTCGCTCCATGATTTCCAGCAATCCGACTACAGCCGTCTGGTGGATTTGCTGAATGCGCCGGCGATTCGATCCCTCGGTGAATATTCCCGCGACGAGGCATGGAGAATTCTATGGCGCCTCTGCCTTCGCCAACCCCGCCTGCTGCTGCTCGGCTTGCGCGGGCTTTTGACGCGCAGCCGGGCAAAGCGCCACCCGGTCGCCTAAGTCCTCTGGCCGCCACACCTCGTGAAGCACCCACATGAGCCAGGCTGAAAACAAGACCCGGAACAGTCGCCGGCGCCTCGCCGCTCTGCTTCTGCTTGCACTTCTCGTTGGTGGAGTAATCGCGGTTCGAGGAGCAGGCCGCTGGCTGGTGCGCGATGATCCAGCCTCTCGCGCCGATATGATTGTGGTTCTAAGTGGAGGTTTGCCGTATCGTGCCGAGGCGGCGGCGGAGGTTTTTCACGGCGGATATGCTCCGGAAGTCTGGGTGAGCCGACCGGAAAGCCCGGGGCCTGATTTACTGGCGCGCGGAATTCATTATGTGGGTGAAGAAGAATATAACCGGGACATCCTGATTGCCGAGGGAGTGCCTGAGTCGGCGGTGCATATTTTCGCCGGGACAATTGTGGACACCGAGCAGGAAGTGGAAGAAATCGGGCGCGAGATGCGCAGTAGCGGAAAAACCAGCGTTCTAATCGTCACTTCGCCAGAGCACACCAGACGCGTAAAGGCGCTCTGGAAACTGCTCGCCGGGAGCGGTCTGAAAATGACGGTGCACGCCGCCCGGGAAGATCCCTTCGACGCCGATCATTGGTGGCGCAATACGCGGGATGCTCTTTCTGTGGTGCGGGAATATCTGGGATTGGCAAATGTGTGGGCCGGGCTTCCTGTGCGCCCGCATCCGCACTGAACGATGGAAAATCTGTTGCCCGCGCTTGATTCTAATCCGTGCTGGTGCGAAGGGGCGCAGGCTCCAGAATCTTCCAATGCTCCCACTCCGCTTTCTTTTCCAAATCTCTGAGCGAGAGTTGCCATTCGTACCCGAGTTGCTGGTCTTCCGAGGAGTAAAAGGCCTGCCACGAATTCCCCAGCGCAGGCGGATCGACGGAATGGGGGACTGGATCGTGGCTCCGAAATTCTGAAAGCAGAGCCGCGTCCAGCGGCACACGGAGAAAAACAGTGTCGCCCTCTTCCGGTTGGGCGTCAGGCTGATTGTCCGATGGGCGGGGGGACCGGCGGCACAGTTCGAGTGAATTTTGCCGCAGCAACAATTCCAGGGACGGCTGAATCTCCGCTGAACCGCGAAGTCGCACCAGCGGAACCTCCCAAAGCGTGACGGCGCCGGCGCCGTCCCCCTCAGCAGTATATAAATCCAGCGAGCGCGTCTGCCAGCCGGCCAGCCTGCTTTCCGGCAGCACCTCTATGATGGTGGCCACGCTGTGGCCGCGCCAGCGCTCGATTTTCACCGAGCCCAGGAAAGTGCCGAACGAGCGAATGAATTTCATGTCTTCAGGCGAAGCGCCCAGAGTTTCGCGCCAGAAATGGTCGTCGAGGCGCAGAGAGAAAACGAACACTTGCTCGAGCGGCGAAGGCGCAATCTGGCTCAGCCGGCGGCGGAATTCTGGATCACCGACTTCTTCTAAGTCGTGCATGCGCTCCATGAGCCGGCGAATCGTCCAGGAGTGGTGCCGCAGCGTACGCTGCCAGTGTCGCGCGAGGACAAAGAAGACAAAAACAACGATGACGGAAATGCCGAGCGCGGGCCAGAGAATTTCCATCCCACCTGCCTTCGGGATTCCCCCGGACGAAGCTTGCCGCTTCGCAACCGGCGCATTCTACTACCAAACCGGTGCTCGCTCTATGGCGAACTCGTCGGACCGCACTGAGATTTAGCTTGGCACGCGGAGGACTGTGATAGAAAATTGCAAAGCCATTCCGGTAGGCCTTTACTGGTTGTTACTCCCCGGGAGTTTTCATTGAAGATTTCTGTGATTGGTGCAGGCTACGTAGGCCTGGTGACGGGCGGATGTCTGGCGGAAATCGGGCACCAGGTTGTCTGCACCGACAGCGACAGCGCGAAATTGCGCACGCTCGAGTCCGGCCTTTTGCCTATCTACGAGCCCGGCCTGGATGCCGTGATCGCCAAGGCGCGCCAGGCCGGCCGCCTGAGCTTCCGCGAAAATCCTGCTGATGCGGTGGAATTTGGCGACGCGATCTTCATCTGCGTCGGCACGCCGCCTCTGCCCAATGGCGACGCGGATCTCAGCGCGATTGATAATGTTGCGCGGTCAATTGCCACGGCAGCGCGTAGGCCCAAACTGGTGATCGAAAAGAGTACTGTCCCGGCTCAGACCGGCCAGGAGCTGAAGCGCGCGCTCTCGGTGTATGGCCGCAAGAGTGGGGTGACTTTTCGGGTAGCGTCCAACCCCGAATTCCTGCGTGAAGGTACCGCGGTCGCTGATTTCCTTCATCCGGATCGCATCGTGGTGGGAGTGGAGGACGAAACTGCCGAGCGCCAGTTAAAGGAGATTTATCGCCCGGTGCTCGAACGGAATTTCAATTGTCCGGTGCATTCTCCGTCGTGTCCAGACGCGTGGGCGCCCGCGTGGCTGGTGACGACCATCAACAGCGCCGAACTGATCAAGCATGCTTCGAATTCTTTTCTGGCGCTGAAAATTTCCTACGCGAACATGGTCGCGGATCTTGCCGAGCGGCTGGGCGCCGATATTGAAGAGGTAACGCGAGCCATGGGCTTGGACCCGCGCATCGGCTCGAGCTTCTTGAATCCGGGGCTGGGCTTCGGCGGATTTTGCCTCCCGAAGGATCTACAGGCGTTTGTGCATCTCGCGGAGCGGTCGGGGGTGGATTTCTCGCTTCTCAAGGAGGTGGAAAAGATCAACCGCCGGCGCATTGACCATTTCGTCGTGAAAATCCGCCGCGCGCTCTGGGTGATCAAAGGCAAGCAAATCGGCGTTCTGGGCCTCGCGTTCAAGCCCAACACCGACGACATCCGCTTCGCGCCCGCCATCGATCTGATCCAACTTCTTCTGGGGGATGGAGCACTGATACGCGTCTATGATCCCGAGGCGATGGAGAAGGCGCGCGCGATTCTTCCCCGGGTGGAATTCGCAAGCTCCGCTTACGAAGCCGCGCAAGACGCGGAGGCTCTGCTGATCGCGACGGAATGGCCGCAATTCCGCACGCTCGATTGGGAACGCATGCGCGAAGCCATGGCGCGCCCACTGGTTCTCGATGGTCGCAATCTTCTCTCCCCCGCAGAGATGAAAACGCGCGGATTTGAGTATTTTTCGATCGGCCGCCCCGATTGATTTTTTCGTTGCCCGGATGCTGGCGGGGTCTAGCGGGCTCGTTCCGGTTGCGAGACTTTCTGGCGGAAGGATTCATAGGTCCGTTTCAAACCTTCTTCCAAGTCTACTTTCGGCTCCCAGCACAAAATGCGCCGGGCTTTCGTGATGTCCGGGCAGCGCTGCTTGGGGTCGTCCTGCGGAAGCGGGCGGAACACGATGGGTGTGGTGGCGCCGACTAGGCTGCGCACGCGCTCCGCAAATTCAAGAATCGTGATTTCGTGCGGGTTGCCGATATTTACGGGTTCGTGCTCATTCGATTCCAGCAGCCGGTAAATTCCGTCCAGCAAATCCGAGACGTAGCAGAAACTGCGCGTCTGTTTGCCGTCGCCGTATACCGTGATCGGCTCGCCACTCAGGGCTTGATACAAAAAATTCGGCAGAGCGCGGCCGTCGTTCAAACGCATGCGCGGCCCGTAGGTGTTAAAGATGCGTGCGATTCGAGTATCGAGGCCGTGCGAGCGGTGATACGCCATCGTCAGCGCTTCGGCAAATCTCTTGGCCTCGTCATACACACCACGCGGTCCGATGGGATTCACGCGGCCCCAGTACGTTTCCGGCTGCGGTGAGACTTCCGGATCCCCGTAGCATTCAGACGTGGAGGCCTGTATAAATTTCGCTTTTTTCGCAAGCGCGAGTCCGAGCGAGTTGTGCGTCCCGAGCGCGCCTACTTTCAAGGTTTGTATGGGGAGCTTCAGGTAGTCAGGGGGGCTTGCCGGAGATGCGAAATGCAGTACTGCGTCCACTGGCCCGGGGACTTCGATGTAGCGCGTCACATCCTGCCGCACAAACCGGAATCGTGCGTGCCCCAGCAGATGCGATACATTCGTATCGCTGCCGGTGACCAGGTTGTCCAGGCACAGGACTTCCCAGCCTTTTTCGATCAGCAGGTCGCATAAATGCGAACCCAAAAATCCCGCACCGCCGGTCACAACCGCGCGCAATTTCGAATACTCCTATTGGAGAGGAGCCGAATTCAATCGCAACCTTGGCCATTATCCATGAAACCGGACCAGGGCAGAAGGAGCTTCGGTCGGGAGGGTGCGGCAATCGGAGCATCCAGTACCGGGAGTTTCACCACGACAGTACCGTCGTCCCATTGCCCGGAGCGCAGCGGAAGGGCACACTAGGGTTGGTCAAGACGATGCTAATTGCAGCCTTTATTTTCGTGATCTCAGTCGCGGCCTTGGTTCAGTTCGGCTTGTTTACCTGGCGCGCTGGCTTTCTTCGCGTGGCCTCGCAACCGTTTCAAAATCACGCTGAAGCCGCCTTCGCCACCTGTAACCTGCTCGAATCACAGAGCTTCGAAGATGTCTCGGCCTACCAGCAATTGTGCCCTGAAGTTGGCGCAACTGCCGGACAGAGCCTTCGCTCCGTCCGTCTTTATTACAGCTTCCTGCAGTCGGTGAGCGATCTGGGCAGCTCCATCCTGGAAGCCGCCATGCCCCGTGGTTGGGCTCAACGCGAGATGGCCCTGTGCACTCGCTACGCCACCGTGGTCCTTTCCCAGCGCATGGAACGCAATCAAGCGCTGGCCGCTGAAGTCCGCTCCTACTAATCGTCCCCTTGGAAACTTTGCATCTTTCCCGGCTTCACCTTCTTGTTTGAACAAGAGCTTCGAGCGAGAATCTCGGCTAGATTTTGAAGGGGCCATCGAACCTTGCCGCAAGCTGTCCTAACCCTGGAAAACAGCATTCGCTCAATGCGAATCATCTACAGTGTGCTTTTATCTGCGGCAATTTTTTACCTGCTGGCAGCCGAAGGACTGTTTCACCACGAACCGCATGACATCCATGTGATCTGGCTGGCATTTCTCGCAAACGGTCTGATCATCGTGACCATGGCAGTTTTCTTCCGGTTCAAAGTGCTGCAACCAGCGGCGGAAAAGCTGCAGGGAAAGTCGGACGATCAAGGCGCTCTCGCTCCTTGGAGGACAGGAAATCTTCTTTCCTGGCTGCTAGCAGAATCCGTAGTCCTTCTCGGCTTCGCACTGCGATTCACGGGTGGCACAACCATGCAGTCTGTTCCCTTCTACATCGTGGGCATCGGGCTAATGCTTTTCTGGTGGCCGCGGCGGCCCTGAAGGAAACTGGCTAGTAAGCCCAGCGCATGAGCATTCCACCCGTCGTGTAGCCTGCGCCAACGGAGATAAGCAGAACCAGGTCGCCCTTCTTCAAGCGCTTCTGATCGAGCGCGTCCATCAGCCCCAGAGGAATGGTGCCGGCGGTGGTGTTCCCGAAGCGGTCGATATTCACCAACACTTTCGAATCGTCTACGCCGAGCCGCTCCTGCATGGCGCGTATGATGCGCAGATTCGCCTGGTGCGGGACCACCAGCGCCAAGTCGCGGCTGGTGAGGCCGTTGCGTTCGAGCAATTGAACGGCGAGCTCGCTCATCCGCCGCACGGCGTACTTGAATACCTGCTGGCCCTCTTGATGCACGTAGTGCATGCGCTTCTCGACCGTCTCGCGCGTCGAAGGACGGAGCGATCCGCCCGCGGGCATAAAGAGATTGCAGCCACCGGAACCGTCCACATCATTCGCGAAATCAATGATGCCTTCGTTCGCTGAAGCGGCTGGTTCTACCAGCACGGCGCCGGCACCATCACCAAATAGGACGCACGTGGCGCGGTCGTTGAAATCTAGGATGGAGGTCATCACGTCGCTGCCGATCACCAGGACTTTCTGGTGCGTTCCCGCACCCACAAATTGCGCGCCGACCGTCAGCGCAAATACAAATCCCGAGCAGGCAGCCGAGAGATCGAATCCCCAGGAGTTGTTCGCGCCCAGGCGGTCTTGAATCAGGCAGGCCGTGGCCGGAAAAAACATGTCCGGCGTCACAGACGCAAGCACGATCAGCTCGATTTCCTCGGGACGAACGCCCTTCGCCGCCAGAAGCTTCTTCGCGGCCTCTGTCGCCAGGTGAGAAGTGGCCACGCCGGGATCCGCAAAGTGCCGCTCGCGAATTCCGGTGCGCGTGCGAATCCATTCGTCGTTTGTGTCCACCATTTTTTCCATATCCAGATTGGTGACCACGCGCGGCGGAACGTATCCGGCCACTCCGGTAATTTTCGCGGCAATCCGTTTGCCCATTCCGTTCTCCACTGTTCAGGGAATAGTGCGCGATTGTATGCAATCGCGCGGCAGGGTGACAAGCAAAACACTCCGACGCGCCCCCGGCGCGGTCCTTACCCGCCTGACGGCAGGATTTCGTAGCGGTAGGTGATTTTCGCGGTCTTCCCGAGCATCGCGGCCACGGAACAATATTTGTTCTGGCTCAACTCGATCGCGTCGCGCACTGCTTTTTCATCCAGCGTGCCGGAAAGTCGGTAGACGATTTCAATCTTCGTCCACACCTGGGGCGGCTCCGTCGCGCGCTCTCCCGAAACGCTCAGTTCGAGCGAGGTAAGATTCTGACGTTTCTTCTCCAGAATCAATTTCACGTCCACGGAAGTGCAGGCGCCCAGCGCACCCAGCAGGGTCTCCATCGGGTTTGGACCGCCCTCGTGCGTATGGCCGGCGTCGAATTGCACGGTTTTACCCGAAGGCATGGTGGCCAGAAATTTCTCGTCACCCATCCACTTTACTATTGCTGTGTGCATGGCCGCCCCCGCGGAATCTGATGAAAATAGAAAACCCCCGGAGAACTCTATCGAGTTTGGGGGGATCCGTCTAGTTTGAGGAGATGTTGTCCGGGTGAGCCGCTCCGACACTGGCTTCGACCGTCGGGCGCGGGGCGCGCCGCATGGTCCGAATGAACACGCGAACGAGTTCCGGATCGAACTGATTCGACGCGCATCGCTCGAGTTCGCCGAATGCGTCTTCCGGAGTGCGCGCCTTCTTGTAAGTGCGCGCAGACGTGATCGTGTCGTAAGCATCTGCAATGGCAATCAGGCGCGCGCCGTGCGGAATCTGTTCGCCCTCGAGGCGGTCCGGATAACCAGTTCCATCGAAGAACTCATGGTGGTGGCGCACCATCAGCCGGATCTTGTTCATGGCTTCGAGCGGCTCGAGGATTTTCGCGCCCAACTCCGTGTGAGTTTTCATGGTCTCCCACTCGGAAGCATCGAGTGGCCCGGATTTGTTCAGAATTGGTTCCGGAATGCCCACCTTGCCGATGTCGTGCAGAAGCCCGGCCAGGCGGATTTCCTCGACCTCGGCCTGATCCATTTCGAGCGCCTGAGCGATCATCACCGCGTAAGCCGAAACTTTCTGCGAATGACCCTGCGTGTAGTGATCCTTCGCGTCAATGGCCAGCGCGAGTGATGTCACCGTCTCGACCACCGCCGGCGGCAAGCCGTCCGCAGACGCTCCGCCTCCCTGCTCGATCAGGGAGCGCGTAAATTGTTCGAGCCGGCGGTAAATTTCTTCAAAGGCTTCCGGCCCCGTAGAGAACAGCCGCTTCAGCGTGACGCCGAGATAGGCTTCCAGGACGTCCTTCTTCCAGCGCTTGGTATCGTTCGGATCGCCTTGTTCGGCGCTCGAAACCGAATTGCCGCCCTGGTGCTTCGACAAATACATCGAAGAATCCGCCACCTGGATAAGTTCCTGCGGCGTAGAACCGTGGACCGGGAAGCCGGCAATTCCGAAGCTCGCGGTAATGTTCTTGTCGCGCAGCAGCGGATCGGATGCCACCCATCCGCGCAGTTTGCTGGCCAGCTGGCGCGCCTGCTCGACGGTGGTCTCCGGCATCAGAATCACGAATTCATCGCCGCCATACCGCGCCACCACATCGGAGCGGCGGCAATTTTGTTCCAGGATGTGCCCGACGCGCTGGAGAACCACGTCGCCTTCCAGGTGTCCATAGAAATCGTTTACAAACTTGAAGCGATCGAGGTCCATCAATACCAGTGAGAACGGGCGGTTCGCGCGCGTGGATCGCTTCCATTCCATTGAAAGCGTTTCCATCAGGTAGCGGTGCGTCTTGACGCCGGTCAAGCCGTCGGTGATGGCTTGCTCCTGCGCCTTCTGATAGGTCAGTGCGTTGTGCAGTGCTCCGGCGAAAAGGTCGGCGAGCGTGCGCATGAGCAATACTTCCTGCTCGTTGAACTCGCATTTTTCCGAGGATTCCACGTACAGCACGCCGAGCAACTGTTCGCCATAAGAAACCGGCAGCGCGATCGCGGATACCGATTCGGGCAGCACAGTTCTGGGCGTGGTCGAATTTGCCTCGCGCACCACGGCCATCTGGCCGGTGCGCGCCACCTGGCCTACCAAGCCCTCGCCCAGCAGGATGCGCCGTCCGACGGCGTCACGGCGGTGTCCGGCTTCCGCTTGAATCACCAGCTCCTTGGTCGAATATTCAAGGATGGCGATACCGATGTGGTCGTAGGTGAGCCCGTTCTCGATTTCGGCGGCAATCTTCGCGAGCATCTCTTCGGGGTTCAGTGTAGTGATGGCGTGGCCGGAAATGTTGTTGAGCAGCGTAAGTTGGCGCGATTTTTTCTGCTCTTCAGCAAAGAGGCGCGCGTTTTCGATGGCGATGCCCGCTTCGCTTGCCAGCACGCGCAGCAACTCCACATGGCCTTCGTCAAACATGCGCTCCTGCGGGCTGTGCACGGCCATCACGCCGATGGCGCGGTCGTATAGAATCAGAGGCACGGCGCAGAGAGAACCCGCGCGCTGAATCGGATCGAAGCCCAGTCGCTTCGTCTCTTCCTCGTAATGATCGCGGACCAGCAGCGGCTGGCGCGTCTGTACCAGATATTCGACCAGATGATTCCCTGTGGGCCGCGCCCGCTTGGGCTTCCGCTCGCCGTTGATCACTTCGAGTTCAAACCGCACCTGCTCGGCCCCGCGATCGATGAAAGCGATAAAGAAGCTGTCCACATCAAGCAGCCGGCGCATCTCGGAATAAATCCGCTCGAACAGTATGTCCGGCTCGAGGGTCGAGCTGAGTGCCCGACCAATTTCGTTTAGGATGTGCAGCTCTTCGCTGCGCCGCGAAGTTTGCTGAATCAGGTAGCTGTTTTCCACCGCTACGCCGATCTGATGGCCCAGTGCCAGCAACAGGCGGCGCTCCGCCGGCGTGAAACTCCGGTTATCGGGGGTGCCCAGTAGCAGCACTCCGAAAACGCGCTCTTTCGCCTGCAGGCTGATCCCGACGACCGTCCGCAATTCTTGCCCCAACAACAACTGGCGCAAATGCCGGAACGACTCTTCCTTGTCCAGTGCCTCCCACAGCGAATCGCGCCATAGGTCACGCAGCACAACGATGCCGCCCAGCCGCGCCACCAGCTTGACAACGTACTTGTCGAGATCGTTTTCCTGAATCGTCGAGCAGAATGAATCTCCCAGTCCTGTGACCACGATGGACGTGGGGCCGTCCGCTTCGCCGTAGTGCAAGCACAGCGCGCCGGCGGGGATGCGCACCACGTTCAGGACCCGGTCGAGCGCCTGCGCCAGCATTTTCTGGATCTCGCCGCCGACGAAGCTCGAAGTCGCCAGGTTCAGATTCGTGAGCGCCACCATATTGCGCTCCACGCGGCGCCGCTCTTCTTCATACACCGCCATCAGCATCAGCACACCGGAGAAAAGTTCAGGCAAGAGAACCAGAGGAATTAGATCGGTCTTGGCCAACGGACCAAGATATTGCTGAAAAACGATCGCCACGCGCAGCATACCCCACGCGACAAACACAATGGAGAGCAACAGGTCAGCCCGGGATTCCTGTTTGCGCCCTTCTTCCCAGAATGTCCGCGCGATCAGGAAGAAAAGGAGTGTGACACCCAATCCCAGCGGAGCTCCGATCCAATGTTGCGCAAATGCCAGCGCCCAGACGGCCGACGCCGCAACGGCTAAAATCAGCCAGCGGATTTGAAGGTTCAGACGCGCATACAACCGCGCGGAAGCATAAAAAGCCAGCGCCGCAAGCGCCAGCAGCCATTCATTCAGTATGTCAACCCATTTTGCACCGGAGGCCGGCGGTCCCACCAGGCGGCTGAGGAAGTGGATGGATATCAGCATCCAGCCCGCAGCCCAGACGAGCAGGTACTGTTGTCGTTTCTGCAGGTAGACGTAGACGAAAAACGCCGCCAGGAGAAACGCGCTTGCCAGGAGCACGACCGGGCTCATGTTCACATGGCTCAACAACTCAGCACTCCACGTCCATGGCATCGCGGACTTCTCCCGAGAATAGCAGAAAATCCTAAAACGTCCGGCGGCGTGTCCAGCCAAGTTTCTTGGAGGTCAACGTCGGGTGAACTCACTGTGGCTACCGAAATTATGGCTATTGGCCTGGCCCGGTCAGCCTGCCGGGCCCGCAGGAAATATGGCTGCCCCGCGCGCCGTGGTCAAGAGTACCCGAGTACCAACTCCCGCCATTTCATGGCCTTCCGCATTCTCACGGCTCGATTTTGGTCGCTCGTTTCGCTACTATAGATAATTTCCGTATCAGGAAAGAGCCCAACTTCATGACCGCCACCCAAAGGCCGCGGGTCCGATTTGCCCCATCCCCCACGGGCTTCCTGCACGTGGGCGGCGCGCGAACGGCCCTGTTCAATTGGCTGTTTGCAAGGCAGGAGGGCGGCACTTTGCTCCTCCGCATCGAAGACACGGACGTCGAGCGCAACAAACCCGAGCTGGTTGATGGAATCCTTGGGGCTTTGAAGTGGCTGGGGATCGAGTGGGAGGAGGGCCCGTTCTTCCAGTCGCAACGCCTGGAGATGTATCGAGCCGCCGCCGAACGCATCCTCGCAAGTGGCGCTGGTTTTGCGTGTTACTGCAAGCCCGCCGCATACGCGGGCGGCGATGCCGCCGAAGAGCACGAAGGTGAAGGCGACGACGAAGGCCAAAAAGCGACAAAGAATATCGCCTGCCCTTGCCGTGATTTGACCGACGCCGACCTCGCTGCCAAGGAAAAACAGGGCATCCCACGCGCGATCCGATTTCGAACTCCAAACACCGGCACCACGAAATTCGAAGATGCGGTTTTCGGCTCCCGCGAGGTGCAAAACGCCGATATCGAAGATTTCGTCTTGCTGCGCTCGAATGGGCTGCCCACATACCAGCTCAGCGTCGTCGTGGACGACATCGACATGCGCATCACGCACGTCATCCGGGGCGCCGATCATCTGTCGAACACGCCGAAGCAGGTGCTGATTTATCAAGCGCTCGGCGCAGCCCCGCCGATTTTTGCGCATGTGCCGCTGATCCTTGGCCCAGATCGCACGCGGCTTTCGAAACGTCACGGCGCCACCAGTGTCGGCTCCTATGCCGAGGAAGGTTTTCTGCCGGAAGCATTCCGTAATTTTCTAGCGTTGCTCGGATGGTCGCCGGGCGAGGATTTGCAATATCTCCGAACGCCCGAATTGATCGGGCGATTCTCGCTGTCGGGCATCAGCCGCACGAATGCAATTTTCGACCGCGCGAAACTGGAATGGTTCAACACACAATACTTCCAGCGCCCGCCCGTTGAAGAGTTGCTGCCTTATGTCGAAGCAGAATTGAAGCGCGCGGCATTGTGGGAGGCCTCGCCAGCCAGCCACGATCCCGTCTGGTTTGCCCGCGCCGTGGACTTGATACGCCCGCGCACCCGACTGCTGACCGACTTCAGCGGTTGGGCGCGCGCGTTTTTCACCGATGATTTCGAGTATGAAGCCGAAGCGCGCGCTAAATTCTGGAAGGACGAGAAGTTGCCCGCGCTACTCGCAAGCGTCACAGAAGCTCTTGCCGCGCTCCCTGATTGGAACCACGACGCTTCGGACGCGGCACTTCGCGCCGTTGCCGCTCGGGAGGGCGTCAAAGCCGGCCTGCTCATCAACGCCACGCGCGTCGCTATTGTCGGCCGCGCCGTCGCCCCGCCGCTGTTCGAAACCATGGTCGTGCTCGGCAAGGACCGCGTAGTCGCACGGATGCGCCGCGCGCTCACGTTTCTTTCCTCGCATTAATCCAAATGCTTGCCCGAAACTAGTGTGCGGAATTTGCTGCCGAAAAAACTTCCGGATGCATCAGGCGCGATTGTGTGCCGCTGCTTGCCACCTCTAATTTCACTTCGACGGGAAGTTTCACCGGCTGCAAGCAAGTGGTGTCGTTGCAGGCTTGATATCGAAGCGTGATCGGAATCGTTGCAGTGCCCAGCGCCGCATCCGCTCCCGCGGCAAGTCGAAGCCGCAGCGTCACCGTGCCGGTGTACACATCCAGGGGCTTGTTCGGTGAAAAGGCAAATTTCTCGAGCTTTCCATCAGGATAGATCGTGTCGCGAAGCTGGAAGCCCCCGGGAAGCTGCGCCGTGAGTGTCGTGGGGATCAAATACTGGTCGCTCGGCTTATGCGAATTCACGTGAAAGCCGCGTGCGATTTCCCCCACCACTGCGATCTGAAACTCCTTTTCGCGCGGCACCGGCGTAAGCGAAACATAGGCCGTGGGTTTCACCACCGCCGACGGACTCGGAAGCGCGGAAGTATCCTGGGTCAGTCTGGCCGCTTCACCGGAAACACCGAATGACGTGACGCCTCCGAGGAGTAGCAATGCGGACAGCGCGGGGGTAGTGAACAATCGCATGCGCAACTACACCTGCACCGTGAGCCCGAGCTTTTCGCTGAGGATCCTGCTCATCACCTGGTTCATCGTCTCACCCGTCTTTTCCAGCACAAAAGCCTGCGCTGCGTCCGACCAGGCCAGCTTGAAACTCGTGGCCAGCGCCGAAATCCAGATTTGCCGCACCGGTGTGTTGGGGCTGATCACGAAGCGCGTTTCGTCTTCATCCTCAAATTCGATTTCGAGCTTGCCGCTTCCGCCCTCGACTTCGAATTCGTGCTCATCGCCGAGCTGGGCCAGCCGCATGCGCAAATTCTCAAACGCCGCGCCGCATTTTTTTTGAAATTCTCGTTCGTCCATCATGACCTGGGCAGGTTACAGCAGTTGCGCGAGCCATAGCAAGAAAACCGGCGCCGACATCGAGCCCGTCTCCACCGGTCAGAGCAGCTCTTTTATTTCCTTCTCCAACTCGTCGTGGCTTACCATTCCCAGGAATCGCTTGTGAATTTTTCCGTCGCGGCTCACCACCATCGTCGTCGGCAGCCCGATCAATCCGCCAAATTTTGAAGATAGGTCGTCATTTCCGATCACGATGGGATAATTCATGGTCATCTTCTTGCCATCCACGTCAAATTGAGTCTTCTCGACGTACGGACCCACGACGCTCTTGCCTTCGTCGTCCATGGCCACGCCCAGCAGCGTGAATCCCTTGTCCGCATATTCCTGCTGGAATCCGATCATCCAGGGGATTTCGATCTGGCACGGCTCGCACCAGGTGGCCCAGAAATTTACTACCACCACTTTCCCCCTTAAGTCCGCAAGTTTCACGTCCTTGTCTTGCAAATCCTTGAATGTGACATCCGGCGCATCTTTTAAATCCTTCTTCGATGAATCCCCCGACGACTTCCGATTCTCCTGCGCCGAAGCTTTGAAATGCCCGGACGAGCCGCAGCCGGAAAAATCCGTCGCAACAATCGTTAGTAGAGCCAGAAACAAGAAAACGTTAGAAGACTTCTTCATTCGCAGCACTCCCTCATAGAGAAAACTTGTTCAAGAACGTGAGCTTACCCGAAAGCCATGTCAGCCGATTCAGAAACACCAGACCGCCGACTCCCAGCAACAGAACCCCGCTGAATACTTCCACCGTATGCAGGTGGCGTCGAAACTTCTGATAAAACTTCAAGAACCCGCCGATCCCTAGCGCCGTGACCAGAAACGGAATCGCGAGGCCCGCCGAGTAGCAGGCCAGCAGAAAGACTCCCTGCCAAACCGTATCGCGCGTCGCCGCGATTCCCAGCACGCTCGCCAGGATCGGCCCGATGCACGGCGTCCATCCGAATGCGAAGGCGAAGCCCATCAGAAATCCGCTGGTCGCGCCCGGTTTCCCGCCCAAATTTCGGAAATGGACGTCGCGATTGAGCCAGCGCGTCAGCGAGGGGCCCAGCAGAAATATCAACGAGATGGAATACAATTGAGCGGCTTTGATCGAAGGGCCGGCAAGTCCGGGCCGCACGCTCAGCACTGCTCCCAGCGCCACCACGAATACTCCCACCACCAGCCCGACGCGCACGGAAATTCTCGCTAGCCACCCCACCAAGTGCAGCCCAAAAAGAATGATCAGTGCCCCGGCAAGCGGCGCAAGCAGATTGCGATTGCGCAAAAGGAACGACCCCACGGCACTCGCCGACGCGCCGAATGCAATGAACACCATCGAAAATCCTAGAACAAAAGCGAGCGCGGATGTGAGCAGTCCGCCCCGTGGCGTTTTCCCTTCTTTCAGCTGTTCGACGCCGATACCCGAGAGCATCGAAATGTAACCTGGGACCAGGGGCAAAACACACGGCGAGAGGAACGATACGAGCCCCGCAACGAACGCCGCAAAAATGGAAACTTCCATCAGTTTCTATGCGCCCTTTTCACAACTGTTGGATGTCCGAGGATCACTTTCGCTTCCGCTCGAAGTTCGATTTTCCCACATCCCTTAGACGCGCGCCCGTGCTTTTTGTCCGCCACACAAGCGCGGAAGATTCCGCCAGGTGGAGTGAATAGGCACCTTTGGCTGAGGCCCCGGTCCAGGACCGGCAGCTGTAAGCGACTGAAAATACTGACCACTGCGCGATATGTCGGTTGGCCCGCAGCATGCCTTTGCCTGCCGTGCGGGCCCGCGCGCTGGAGCCGGGAACGGCAAAGAGATTTGCCGCAAGCGTTTGCGGGCCCCTTACTTCTGTCCTGGGGAGTTTTTTATGACGCCAAATCAAGTGACCGCCGCGCGCGTGGTCGCAGCATTCGCCGCGGTTGCTCTATTCTCCTTTTCCGAGCGGACGCTCGCAGCTGACGCCATTGCCGTTTTCTTGACCATCGCCGCCATCGCACTGGACGGCGTGGACGGCTACCTCGCGCGTACACGCGACATGGTCACGCCTCTCGGCGCGCAGTTCGACATCCTAGGCGACCGCGTAGTCGAAAATCTTTTCTTCACATTTTTCGCCGTCAGCGGCCTGATCTCGCTCTGGGTCCCGGTGCTTTTCTTCGTCCGCGGTACGTTGACTGATTTTCTCCGCAGTCTCGCCGCACGTGCCGGACGCACCGGCTTTGGCCGCAATTCCATGCTTGAAACATGGTGGGGACGCGGGCTAGTAGCCTCGCGTGCCAGCCGCGCCGCCTATGCAGTTCTCAAATGCGTTTGCTTTTGCTACCTGGGGCTGCTTCTTTCTCTCGCGCACGTGCCCGCGGCCTGGTTAAATGCAGCGGCGCGCCGTTGGTTTGTTGGCGCTGGCCAGACGCTGGTCGCGGCGACGGTATTTTTCTGCATCGTGCGCGCTATCCCGGTTGTGTGGGAAGGCCGCCGCTACCTCGCCGCCGGCGAAAGGGCATCTTCGCCTGTGGCAATCCAGGTGACGCGATGAAGGGCGCCGCAAACATCGGCGTGTTTTTCGATCTCGATGGAACACTGCTCGCTCCACCGTCGCTCGAGTGGCGCTTCCTGGCCCATCTGATCGCCTGCGACGAAATCAGCGGCGCGAATATTACCCGTTGGCTAGGGCGGTGCTCGAAAGCGATCTTGCGCGACCGCATCCGTGCCGTCGAAGGAAACAAACTGTATCTCGCCGGGCTACGCGAGTCGCTCGTGACCGAATGGCGCGCCGCCGCTGCCTCGGATTACCCGCCATTTTTTCTCGAGGGCGTGGCACGGCTTGCCTGGCACCAGACGCAGAGGCATCGCGTCTTTCTCGTCACCGGCACGCTCGGCCCGCTCGCTCGCGCCGTCGCGCACCGTTTCCCGTGCCCCGTCGAAATCGTCGCGAGCGAACTGGACGTGCTGGATGGCCACTGGACCGGATGGCTCGCGGGCGCGCATATGAGCAACAGAGGAAAAGCCAGTGCCATTCGGGCGCTCGCCGCGCGCCACGCCCTCGACCTCCCGCAAAGCTACGCGTACGGCAACCACCGGACTGACCTTCCCATGCTCGAAGCAGTCGGAAACCCCACTGCCGTCAATCCATCGTGGCGGCTTGCGCGCCTTGCGCGGATGCGCGGCTGGCGCATTTGCAAATGGCGCGAATCGCAGACAACTTCGCAAGCTAAGCGAGAAAACTTGCTCAGGCTGACGGAGGCGCAATGAAATCCTCGCACCAAATCTCCAGCACGAATTCGTCTCCAGAATCGCTTTCTTGGCCGAGTGGCGCGTCGTCAATCGAAACGGCTGCTTTTCCCCGCGGTCTCGGGGAAATCTGGCGCGCTTGCGGCGCATTCGAATGGGTTACGTTTGCGTATCTCGCGGGGATCAGCGCGCTCCTGCTAGTTTTCCATCGCAGCGTCGCGCACACCGCGTTGTACTTGGTGGCGCATGCGTGGCTCTCGATCGGGATCATTTGTCTTGCGCTGGCAGCGGCGCATTCGAAAAATCCAGTGCTGCGATTCGCGCGCTCCTGGTACCCGTTGCCGCTCTACATCGGACTTTTCGAGGAATTGGGCGGGCTGGTGCACATGATTTTTCCAGGATGGTTTGATCGCTGGCTGCTCCAATTCGATTACGGCTTCGCGGGCGTGCATCCCTGCGTCTGGCTGGCGCATTTTTCCAGTCCGGCGATGAATGAATTCATGCAATTCGCCTACATGACTTATTTTCTCTACCTGGTAATCCTTCCCGCGATTCTCTATGTGCACAAAGAGCCTCTTGCCTTCTGGACCGTGATGGTCTCAACGGCCGTGGCGCACTACTCCGTATACGCCGTGGCGTTATTCTTTCCCATTGAAGGCCCGTACTATTCGCTTCCGCCGCTGGAAACAAATTCGCACGCGGGCGGCTATTTCACTGCCACCATTGATTTCATTGAAGGCATCGCGCGCGTCCACGGCGCCGCGTTCCCATCGGCACACGTCGCCGGTTCCATGGTCGCCCTCCTCGCTGCCTATCGCTACCGCAGGTGGCTCTTCTGGATTTGCCTGCCGTTTTTTGCGAGCATGTGCGTCGCTACTGTTTATGGCCGCTACCACTATGTGGCCGATGTGCTTGCTGGAATCGCCGTGGGCGCGATCGGCTTCGGCGCCGGGAGTTGGCTGATGGAACGAAAAGGCGCGCCCGCCGAAATCGCTGAATAACGGTGCGCGCGCTTCAGCTCAGAAGCGGATGCCGCTTGTGCCACTCCGTGGCCTTTTCATAGGCCAGCGCAATCGCGAGCAGCCGCGCTTCGCCCCAGTGCGGCGCGATCAACTGAAGCCCCACGGGCAGGCCCGCGCGCGTATACCCGCAGGGAATCGAAATTGCCGGATCCCCGGTAAGATTCGCCGGACGATTTAGGCGTACCAGCGCCGATCGCACAGTTTCCTTCTGGCCGTTGATCGTTACTTCCTTCTCTCCGATGCATGGCGCCGTAATGGGCACCGCGGGTGCCACGATGGCATCCACTCGGGCGTAGGCTGCCTCGAATTCCCTTTCGATCTCCTGCTTTACCGCAAATGCATGCAGATAATCCACCGCGCGTACCTGGCGCCCCATCTCGAGCCTCTTACGCACGTCCTCGCCATACTCCGCCGCGTGTGCGGGAAAATATCCCTGCGACTCGTGGTATCGCGTGGCTTCGGCCATCGCGATATTCGTGCTCGGCTCAACCGATTCGGCGAGATGCGGCAGCGAAACCTCCTCGATGCAGGCGCCAAGCGATTCCAGCGTTTTTGCCGCCGCGTCAACCGCCCGCCGCACTTCCAGGTCCACCCCATCGAAGAAATATTCTTTCGGCCAGCCCAGTCGGAACCGTCGAGGAATGCTTTTGCGTAGTTTCCGATAATCCGGTCTGGGAACTTCCTTCGGATATTCTCGAGCTACCCCCTGCAGCAGGATGCACACGTCCATCACACTACGTGCGAGCGGCCCGGCATGATCCATCGTCTGCGCTAGAGGTACGACACCTCTAACGCTTACCAGCCCAAACGTCGGCTTTAGCCCGACAATCCCGCACAGCGATGCCGGAATACGAATCGAGCCGCCCGTGTCGGTGCCCATCGAAGCAAATCCCATTCCCGTGGCAACCGCAACTGCGGAACCGCCGCTCGAGCCGCCGGAAATGCGTTCCTGCGCCCAGGGATTGTGGACCGGCCCGTAATGAGGATTCTCATTGGTGATCCCGTAGGCAAATTCGTGCATGTTGGTCTTGCCAAGAAGTATCGCGCCAGCGTGCGCGAGGCGGCCAGCCACATCACTATCTGCATCAGGCACGAGTTTCGCGAGGATTTTCGATCCCGCGGTGCTGCGGATCCCGCGCGTCCAGAAATTATCTTTGAGGGAAATCGGAATCCCGTGCAGCGGGCCACGCGCTTCACCGCGGCGAAATGCCCGCTCGGCAGCGCGCGCTTCACGCTGCGCATCGTTCGCCACAATTGTGAGGAAAGCATTCAGTCCGGGATTCCAGCGCGAGATCTGCTCGAGTGCTGCATTCACCAACTCGACGGGCGAGATTTCGCGCTTTCGCAGTAGCCGCCCGGCCTCTTCTATCGACAGAAACTCCGGCGCGCTGTGCGAAAAGGAGGTCACGCCGCTCCTCTAGAAGATTTTTTCCTGTCGCCGCAGATTTCCCACTGAACCCAGGTTGGCAACCCGGAACACAATTCCGAAGCGGTTCTCATTGCGAATCGTCCCAAACGAAAAGCGCCCGTACTCAAAGCCGAGTCCACAGCACGACCCGTTGTACGCGATTTGCGCCACCTGGTTCTGGAAAGCGCCCTTCGTGAAGTCATAGCTCACGCCCACGGCTGCGTTCCATCCCGGGCGGTTCAGATCGCCATAGCCGGCCAATGCTCGCAATTGCTCGGACCGTCCCACAAACGTGAAGCCGGGAGGATTCTCCGAAGTGGGTGTCGGAAGGTTGATCGTCGAGAATTGCGCCAGCGTGATAAACGATCCCTTGTAGGGTTTCAGCTTGGCCAGCGTGCCGATGGCTGTCACTTGGTTGCGCTTCGGATCGTAGTCAATCAGGAATTGCGTGTCGAACCGCTTTCCCGGAGTGATGCGCAGGTCACTCACAATCGGCGAAAAATTCTCCGGCTGCACCGCGAATGCAAAAGGCGTGAGCGAATCGAGCGTCTGGAAAACGTTTCGTTGCCCGTTCACCAGCGCGCCGCCGAAAGTCGGATCTAGGAAGAATTTTTGCGCCAGCTTCCAGCTCACTACTTCTTGGGTCTCTCCATCGTCGTCGCGGCGATAGAGCCGCTGGGTGATTCCGTATTCCACCTCATTTGTATTTGTCAGTGTTTCGTTCTCATCGAAACGGATAATCCGGTCGAAATCGTTGACGCCGGTGACATAGCGGTACACCACGTCGGGCTCGATCACGTGTTTCCACTTCGTGTCAGAATTGCCCCACACGCGCTCGAGTGTCGGTGGCCGTATGTCCACTGAAAGCTCCTCGGTGGTTCGGAAAAATGCGTGATTCACAAAACTGCCGTTTTGCAATTCGCCGCCATAATAAGTCGAACGCAACGTGAAACTCGGCGTCACGCTCAGCCACGGCCCCCAGTGCAGCGGCATCGTCACGGTCGGCGCAAACTCGCTGCGCTGGACGAATCCGGGCGTCTCAAACGGCGTCACCGTCTCGCCCTTGTGCACCGCCCCGGCAAACACATCGAAGGAAAAATAAAGCGGAAGATTCGGGAAGGGCGCCTGGTCGACAGAGCCGAATCGCGCTTCCGGCGCCGATCGCAAGGTGATGGTCGACTGTGGCGAAGCGCTCAGAAAGTTTTCATAACTGAGTGCCGCGACATTAAAACTGAATCCGTGAGAATTGTTGGTCAAGAAAGCTGTATCGCGCACCTCCGAATTCACCGCCTGTGTGAAGGTCTCCGCGAATGCCAGACGAAAAGTGAGCGAACTCAGCTCGTTCAAATCCGCCACAGCGCGCCAGCCATCGGGCAGCGGCGATTCGAACCCGAAGTGCATTTCGTGCCCGCCCTGGTTTATCGGCGGCGCATTGGTCTGCTCCAGGCCACGGTCGATCACTCCAAAATAAGTTGCCTCCAGCCGCGCACCCTCCCACGGCCGCATGCGCACCTCTGCTTTCTGGCTCCAGCCACGCGAACTGAAATAGTCTCCTCCCACGGTCGCGTCCATCCAATCTTTTGGTGCCCAGTAGTACGCGTCGCCCAAAATGTATCCCTTCTGCGAACTGTGCCCCGGGGCAGGAATCATGAATCCCGAATCGCGCCCCTTTTCCGCGGGAAAGCTCGCGTAAGGGAGATAGAGAATCGGGACAGTCATCAGCCGAAAGTTCCCGTTCTCCATGTGCACTGATTTCTGCAGTCGCACCGTAGCCTTCGGCGCGTAAAACTTCCACGTCGGTCGCCCCGGCTCGCACACCGTGAGCCACGCATTACGCAACTCGTAGGTCTGTTCATCGATGCGCTCCACTTCCTCCGCCTCCGCATACAACGGATTCGGGCTGATGAGTAGCGTTGGCAGCGGCCGCCGCTGCAGTGCAAATGTGGCGCGCACGTGGTGAAATGTCCCGCGCCCCGTGCGCAGTTCGTAGCGCCCGTCGTCGGCCTCCACGTGCTGCGTCTTGTAATCCAACTGGACGTTTCCGTGAGCGGTCACCACGTGCGTCTCGCTGTCGTATTCCATGTGATCCGCGCGCAGCCGCGAATTTTCGTAGTGCACGTCCACGTGTCCGTTGGCGTAATACATTTTTCCAACCTGGCTCTGCCGGTCCGCCTCGAGCGTGGCTTCGCTTCCAGGCGTGGCTCCGAACGAAGGAGCTCTCCCGGGGCGCTGAGTCGGAGCCTTCGGGGCGGCACTCTTCGCTGGCGGGGCGGTCTCCTGCCCGAATGCAGCGCGCAAGGGCGCGAAAATAGCGAGTAGAACTGCTGCTTGAAGAGCGAATCTGCGGAGAGCTTGCAAGACCGTCGCGTTCGGCATCGCCTGAAAAGGCCCGAAAAATCCCCCACTTGAGAATTTCGAGCCTAACACGCGCCCCGCTCGCCTGCAATCGCCGTCACTGCCTCTGAACTGGTCCGGGTTTTCGCGCCGGATTCCCCGACTCCTCCCCGGGTTGTCTGTTAAGCGACATCCCCCTGCGCCCGCCCCACGCTCTTGCGCTCTGACCCGTGCTACTATCGAAAAGTTCCGCCACTGGAACCTCCGCAGCGCAAAACGGACCAGTGATTCGAATATGCTCGCAGTGTGGCGCCCTCACGCTTGAGGACGTCGAGAAATGCTCCTTCTGTGATCTCCCGTTCATCGAAGATCGCACCGATTCAGAACAGCCCGTAGCCGCCGGTGGCTTCCGAACGACGGAAGAGCCCGAATGGCGCCGGGAAGTCTCGCGCCGCCTGCACGAATATCGGGCGCGCCGCGGCCGCCTGGATCCCGGCGAACATCAATCCGGCCTGCCCTTTGCGACCGAGCTCGACCTCAACGAGGAGGACGAACGCCCAAGCCGTCCGCGCCAGCGCCCCGTCCTGCGCCAGCGTCCACCCGAGCGCATGGAAATTTGCATCCAACCCGAACTCGATTTCTCATCTTCTCTCCACGATCGTGCGCACCCGCAAACCGCGCTCGTGCCCGTCGCCGGTCTCGCCGAGCGACGCGCCGCCGGCTTGCTCGACGCTCTCTTCCTCACTCTCACGGTCGCCGCATTCCTCGGCCTGTTTCAATCACTCGTCCATTCGCTCGGCGGCAAGATCCTGTTCGAAAAAGTGGACGCTATCGTCTGTCTCACCGCGTTCTACCTGCTGTACTCGCAATATTTCTTCCTGTTCACCACTTTCGCTGGGGCCACTCCGGGAATGCAGCTTCGCGGCCTGACCATCGTCCGCCTCGACGGCACACTCCCGGACACGCGCCAGCTTCTGTGGCGCAGCTTTGGCTACTTGCTCTCCGCCGCCACGTTGATGCTCGGCTTCCTTTGGGCTCTCTGGGACGAGGATCACTTCACCTGGCAGGACCGCATCTCGCAAACCTACATCACCGCTGCCACGCCCCTGGTGGATTCGGACTCCTTCGACGTCCGCTCCGTCCATCAAACCTTCGCCCACAAGTAACATACTGTACCGCCAGTATCTTGCCGGCTCCTGGTTCCCGAACCCCTGAGCCGGCTGGAGCCGAGGGGTGGCCGCCCGCTTTTTTTCACCGCTTGCGAGACCCTCACCCCCACCGCTGCATCCAAATGTCTACCCGCCCTCCCAGCACCCACAGGAGGGATCAATGATTTTGGTCACGGGAGCAACCGGCAATGTTGGGTTTGAGTTAGTAAAGAAACTTGCGGCAGGCGGACACCGTGTGCGCGCCTTCGTTCGCAGTCGATCGCGCGCGCAATCCATCGCGTTTCCAGGTGTGGAATTCGCCAAGGGCGACTTTACCAATCCTGCCACTTATCCCAGCGCACTTGCGGGAGTCGAACGTCTGTTCCTTTTGATACCTTCCTCTCGCGAAGTCGAACCCCAGCAACGCAACTTCGTGGACATGGCCCGGTTGAATAAAGTAAAGCACATCGTGAAACTGTCCCAGTTGGGCGCGGACGCCCACTCTCCCGCGCGTTTCCGGCGCTATCACGGCTTGATCGAGAACCACATCCGGAAATCAGGCGT
>Ga0210384_10000766_pt1 | contig 47675 bp, 37 predicted proteins | sample IncBWH2MmetaG_FD_160574 | JGI IMG/M metagenome (GOLD analysis project Ga0210384, IMG submission 160574) | Forest soil microbial communities from Barre Woods Harvard Forest LTER site, Petersham, Massachusetts, United States - Inc-BW-H-2-M | ecosystem: Environmental > Terrestrial > Soil >... | reverse complement strand
ATTGTCGAAGGTCGCGCCATTTCGATCAAAGAGATCGAAGCGTTGGCCAGCATGCCGAGCAAGGAAGAGATTTATTCCAAGCTGCTGTTCCTCATCAATGCCCCAGCGCAACGTCTGGTTACGGTTCTGAATGCCGTCGGCCGTGATGTAGCTGTGGTGCTGAATCAAGGCGTGGAAAAGAAGAAATTTAAGGAAGCCTAGGATTTTTGTAGAGACGTAACATGTTGCGTCTCTACACGGTAATTAATTTTCGCCAGGGCGGGTGGTGCGCTGTTCTGGCTACAGGTTCTGAGTCAATGAAGTTTCTTTGGCGCGCTGTCTGGAGCGCATCGGAAGCCAAAAGAACGGAAGGCTCAACAGCACAAATTCAAATTTTGGAGAAACAACATGGCTGATTTACAGCAATTGGAAGAACAAATAGTAGGGTTGAGCCTGCTTGATGCGGCCCAGCTCGTGAAAAAGCTGGAAGAGCGCTTGGGTGTCTCGGCAGCGGCAGCAGCCCCGGTAGTTGTGGCGGGCGGCGGTGCGGCGGCGGGGGCAGCGGCTGCGGCGGAAGAAAAGACCGAATTTGCCGTCGTGCTGACCAGTGCAGGCGCCAATAAGATCAATGTAATCAAGGCTGTACGTGAAGTCACCAGCCTGGGCTTGAAAGAGGCCAAGGACTTGGTGGATGGCGCTCCTAAGACCATTAAGGAAGGCGTCAACAAGGAAGAAGCCGAGACCATCAAGAAGAAGTTTACCGAAGCCGGCGCAACTGTCGAAGTAAAGTAAGGCTAAGCTTTTTGCCTACAAGGTGATTGGGGCCATTGGGGAGGTATTCCGGTGGTCCAATCCCAGCTTTGACAGAAGAAAAGACTGCTTGGTGGCCAACGCAGCTTTGAGAATTCTGTTACAATTAGTTACGACGAACTGCTGACCAGGGCGGGGCGTCCTCTCAACCGACTGGTTTTTCAAACTGCGCGTTAACAAATAAATCTCGATTGAGGCCAAGTGCTCGAAATGGCGCTTGCGGGGCAATACGTCTCCGCGAGCGTTGCTGCATTTTTAAGTCCAAACCCACAGCCGCAGAGCTGTGGTTTTTTCGCCACGACGCTGAACAGCTCGTGGCCTGATGAAGCGACTCCAGGGTTTCCCTGAGTTTAGAAGGATTTTTGACCAATGCCGATCAAGAATATTGCCTCTCGCAATCGCCTAGACTTTTCCAAAATTCCCGCGACCATTCAGATTCCTAATCTGATTGAAGTCCAGAAGCGCTCCTACGAGCGTTTTCTGCAGATGGACCGGCTGCCCAGCGAGCGCCAGGAGACCGGATTGCAATCCGTGTTTACCTCCGTGTTTCCCATTACGGACTTTCGCAATGTTTCCCAGCTTGATTTCGTGGATTACGCCATCGGCAACTGGGAGTGTAAATGCGGCCACCTGAAGGGGCTGCACCACCTGCGCACCACCTGCCGGAATTGCGGCAACACTGTAATCACCGATCCGTTCCATGCTGGCGATGTGCTCTGCAGCAATTGCGGAACCTACAACACCAACACTCCGGACTTCTGCACCAAGTGCGGCGACCCAGTCGGCCTGCAGTTGAAGTACGACGTGAACGAGTGTGAAGAGCGCGGCATGACCTATTCTGCGCCGCTGAAGGTGACCATCCGCCTCACGATTTTCGACAAAGATGCCGAAACCGGCAACCGCAGCATTCGCGACATCAAAGAGCAGGAAGTGTTCTTTGGTGACGTGCCTTTGATGACCCAAAACGGGACATTCATCATCAATGGGACAGAGCGCGTGATTGTCAGCCAGTTGCACCGTTCACCGGGCGTCTTCTTTGAGACTGCCGCGAACCGCACTTACTTCCTCGGGAAAATCATTCCTTACCGCGGCTCCTGGGTGGAGTTTGAATACGACCAGAAGAACATTCTTTACGTGCGCATTGATCGCAAGCGCAAGTTCCTGGGGACTATCTTCCTGCGCGCGCTCGGACTGCGCTCCGATGAAGATATTTTGAAGACGTTCTACACCGTAGACAAGATTGCGTTGAAGAACAAGAAGATTTACTGGACCCTGGAACCAGGCGTCGAGAAGCCTACCAGTCTTTTGGGGATGAAGCTCACGCACCGCATCGTTAACAAGAGCGGAGAAGAAATTGCGCACTCCGGCCGCAAGCTGAACCATGCTCTTCTGAAGGAAATTCAGAAGGCAAAGATTTCAGAAATTGAAGTTGATGTGGGCGATCTGGAAGGTGCATACGCTGCCGCCGATATAGTGGACACCAATACGGGCGAAGTCCTGGTTGAAGCTAACACCGAAATCACTACCGACAAGCTTTCCAAGATCGCTGAAGCGGGTGTTGCCGAAATCCAGGTGTTCTTCCCTGAGCGCGACGACGTGGGAACGGTCATCAGCACAACCCTGCGCCGCGATTCCGTCAAGACGCCGCAGGAAGCGCTGATTGAAATCTACCGCAAACTGCGTCCGGGCGATCCGCCGACTCTGGATACTGCCACAGCGTTGTTTCATGGCATGTTCTTCGATCCGCGCAAGTACGACTTCTCTCGCGTGGGCCGTTTGAAGTTCAATATCAAATTGTTCGAGAAGGCCGATGCTTCCAGCCTCGACAACCGCACGCTGGAGCCGGAAGATTTTTACGGTACGATCCGCTACCTGTTGAAGCTGCGCAAAAATATCGGCCTGGTGGATGACATTGATCACCTGGGCAATCGTCGCGTACGAGCCGTGGGCGAGTTGATGGAAAACCAGTTCCGCATCGGTCTGGTGCGCATGGAGCGCGCGATTAAAGAGAAGATGTCGGTGTATCAGGAGATGTCCACGGCCATGCCGCACGACCTGGTCAACGCCAAGCCGGTCATGGCTGCCATCCGGGAATTCTTCGGATCGTCGCAGCTCTCGCAGTTCATGGATCAGACCAATCCGCTCTCCGAGATCACGCACAAGCGGCGTCTTTCCGCGCTTGGGCCGGGTGGTTTGTCTCGTGAGCGCGCCGGGTTCGAAGTGCGCGACGTGCACCCTACGCACTACGGGCGTATTTGTCCTATCGAGACCCCGGAAGGTCCAAACATCGGGCTTATCTCTTCACTGAGCTGCTATGCCCGCATCAACGACTACGGCTTCATCGAGTCGCCTTATAGAAAGGTGAAGGCCGGACGTGTGCTCGATTTTATTACCGTTGTCAACGGCGGGGACAGCGACTACCGCGTCGGAGACGTCATTGAAAAGCACGAAGTAGAGAAGGCCAATGCCGACCTCAAGGAGCGCCGCAAGCGCCAAATCGAGAACGAGCCACATTCCTTCTATCTCTCTGCCTGGGAAGAAGACCGCCACGTCATCGCGCAGGCCAACGTAGAGTTAGATGATAAGGGCCGCATTACCAGCGAGCTGGTGAACGCCCGCAAGGCGGGTAACTTTGTGCTGGTCAGCCGCGACGAGGTGGATTTCATTGACGTCAGCCCGAAGCAGCTTGTTTCGGTGGCTGCGTCGCTGGTCCCATTCCTCGAACACGACGACGCCAACCGCGCACTCATGGGTGCGAACATGCAGCGCCAGTCGGTTCCATTGTTGCGCGCCGAAGCTCCCATTGTGGGAACGGGGATGGAAGGAGTCACCGCGCGCGATTCCGGCGCAGTTGTCCTCGCCCGCCGCAACGGAATTGTGGACTCAGTGGATTCCGAGCGCATCATCGTACGCGTGGAAGGCGAGCATCATCCGACGCAGCTCTCCCGCGAGGTGGGAAGCGATATTTATGCGCTGACCAAGTTCAAGCGCTCCAACCAGAACACCTGCATCAACCAGAAGCCGATTGTCCGTAAGGGCGACCGCGTGCTGAAAGGGCAGGTGATCGCCGACGGCCCCTGCACCGATCAGGGCGAACTGGCCCTGGGCCGCAACGTGCTTGTGGCCTTCATGCCCTGGCGCGGGTACAACTTTGAGGACGCGATCCTGATTTCGGAAAAGATGGTGAAGGAGGATTACTACACCTCCATTCACATTGAAGAGTTCGAGATCGAGGCCCGCGATACCAAGCTCGGACCGGAAGAAGTCACGCGCGATATCCCCAATGTGAGCGAGTCATCGTTGCGTGATCTCGATGAAAGCGGAGTCATTCGTATCGGCGCCAGCGTGAAGCCAGGAGACATTCTGGTAGGCAAGGTCACGCCCAAAGGCGAGACCCAGCTCACGCCGGAAGAGAAGCTGCTACGCGCCATCTTCGGCGAAAAGGCCGGCGATGTGCGTGACGCCTCTCTCACCTGCCCTCCTGGTATCGAAGGCACGGTGGTGGATGTGAAAATCTTCTCGCGCAAAGGCCAGGAAAAAGACGAGCGCGCGAAACAGATCGAAGCCACTCAAGTCGAGCGACTGGAAAAGAACCTTGCCGATGAGATCCGAATTCTCACCGACGAGCGCCTGAAACGCCTGGAAGCTTTGCTGGGCGACAAGAAAGTCGAGGCTGACCTGCACGATGAGAAGACCAACAAGCGTCTTCTGACCAAGGGTACGGTCCTCGACCGCGAGACCATCGAGCGTATTTCGACGCGCAACCTGAAGCGCATCAAGTATGCCGATAAAGACCCGCGTGTGAACGAGCAGATTGATGAAATCGAAGAGATGACCTCGCGCCAGATTGACGTTCTGCGCAAGATCGTCAAAGAGAAGGTCGAAAAGCTGCAAAAGGGCGATGAACTTCCTCCCGGCGTAATCAAGCTGGTAAAGGTTTACATCGCCATGAAGCGCAAGCTCAGCGTAGGCGACAAGATGGCCGGCCGCCACGGCAACAAGGGCGTGATCGCGCGCATTCTGCCGGAAGAGGATATGCCTTATCTGGCTGACGGAACGCCGGTTGAGATCGTCCTCAACCCGCTGGGTGTGCCCAGCCGTATGAATGTGGGACAGATACTTGAAACCCACCTGGGTTGGGCGGGTCACGAGCTCGGCCAGCGCGTCTCTGAACTTCTGGACCGCACCCGGATCAAGGTTGAAGACGTACGCCGCGAACTGAAGAAGATCTTCAAAGACAGCGCTTTTGTAGACACCATCACTGAACTCGATGATGAAGCACTTATGCGCGTGGCAGAAACCTTCGAGAAGGGAGTCTATTTCGGTTCGCCGGTGTTTGACGGAGCCCGCGAAACGGAAATCAAGTCTCTGCTCTCTGAGGCCGGTCTGCCGACATCAGGCAAAGTGGATTTGTTCGACGGCATGACCGGAGAAAAGTTCGAGCAGCCGGTGACCGTAGGCTACATCTACATGCTGAAACTCTCTCACCTGGTTGATGACAAGATTCACGCGCGCAGCATCGGTCCGTACTCGCTGATCACCCAGCAGCCGCTGGGTGGTAAAGCGCAGTTCGGCGGACAGCGCTTCGGAGAAATGGAAGTCTGGGCGCTGGAAGCTTACGGCGCTGCCTACATCTTGCAGGAGCTGCTGACAGCGAAGTCTGACGACGTTTATGGCCGCACCAAGATTTACGAGGCCATCGTCAAGGGCGAAGCTGCCATTGAGCCCGGCGTTCCGGAATCGTTCAACGTTCTGGTCCGCGAACTCCAATCGCTCTGTCTCGATGTTGAGTTAATCAAGGTGGAAGGCGGCAAGAAGCAGATTGTGGCCGCCGCCGCCGACTAAAAGACAAGTTGCCGGAAGCCAGTTGCCAGTAGCCAGTTGTGGCTGGCTTCCAAATTTCAATTGCATTGAGCCTGCAAAACGCTCCGACGCTGCAGGCAAGAAAACTGGCAACCGGCCACTCATAACTGGCCACTGATTTTCGGAGCCGTTCGTGGTGCACGCAGACGCCACATGGAGGAACCCTTGTACCGTTCGAGCCCATTCGATCTCGGAAACCCGGTCAGTGATTTTGACGCTATCCGCATTAGCTTGGCATCTCCGGAAAAGATCCGGAGCTGGTCCCATGGTGAGGTCACCAAGCCTGAGACCATCAACTACCGTACCTTCAAGCCGGAACGTGACGGTTTGTTCTGTGCCCGCATCTTTGGTCCGGTCGCCGACTGGGAGTGTCTGTGCGGCAAATATAAGCGCATGAAGCACCGCGGCGTCATCTGCGACAAGTGCGGTGTTGAAGTTACGCTCTCCAAGGTGCGGCGTGAGCGCCTGGGACACATCGAGCTGGCCTCGCCCTGCTCGCACGTATGGTTTTTCAAGGGACTTCCTTCGCGCATCGGCCACATTCTGGATATCTCGCTGCGCGAGCTAGAGTCCATTCTCTATTTTGAAGCCTATGTCGTTGTTGATCCCGGCGACGCCCCGGTGAAGGACTACGAGGTCATTAAAGACGAGCAGCACTTCCGCGAGCTCGACCAGCAGTACCGCGCCACCGGCTTCAAGGCCATGATGGGCGCTGAAGCTATCAAAGAACTGCTCAAGCGCGTTAACACAGATGAGTTGTCGCTGGAGCTGCGCGAGAAGATGAAGCACGAGAGCTCGCTGCAGAAGCGCCTCAAGTATGCCAAGCGGCTGAAAGTCGTGGAAGCCTTCCGCAGAAGCGGTAACAAGCCCAATTGGATGATCCTGGATGTAATTCCGGTCATTCCGCCTGAGCTGCGCCCGCTGGTGCCGCTCGATGGCGGACGCTTTGCGACTTCAGATTTGAACGATCTGTATCGCCGCGTGATCAACCGCAACAACCGCTTGAAGAAGCTGATGGACCTGCACGCTCCTGAGGTCATCGTGCGCAACGAAAAGCGCATGTTGCAGGAAGCCGTGGACGCGCTCTTCGACAACGGCCGCCGTGGACGTGTACTGCGCGGCGCCAACAATCGTCCGCTCAAGTCGCTCAGCGATACGCTGAAGGGAAAGCAAGGACGCTTCCGCCAGAACCTGCTGGGCAAGCGTGTGGATTACTCCGGTCGTTCGGTCATCGTGGTAGGTCCGGAGCTCAAACTGCATCAGTGCGGCCTGCCCAAGAAGATGGCGCTCGAGCTATTCAAGCCGTTTATCTATCACCGGCTAGAGCAGACCGGGCAGTGCACCACCATCAAACAGGCCAAGGAAATGGTGGAGCAGCAAGAGCCCATTGTATGGGACATTCTGGAAGAGGTCATCAAGGACCATCCCGTGCTGTTGAACCGCGCCCCCACCCTGCACCGTCTTGGCATTCAGGCCTTTGAGCCCGTGCTGGTGGAAGGTAAGGCCATCAAGATCCATCCGCTGGTTTGCACCGCTTTCAACGCCGATTTCGACGGCGACCAGATGGCTGTGCACATCCCGCTTTCGCCCGAAGCGCAAGTGGAAGCCAGCGTGTTGATGCTCTCTTCCCACAACATTCTTTCTCCCGCGTCGGGCCAGCCCATCACGGTGCCCACGCAGGATATGGTGCTGGGACTTTACTACCTGACCAAAGAGCGCAAGGGCGCCAAGGGTGAAGGCCGGGCTTTCGCCAATATTGATGAAGTGCTGCTCGCGCTCGATTCCGGTGAGGTGGAGACGCTAACCCCGATTCGTCTGCGGTACAGCGGCGAGGTCATTGACCTTACCGCGGCCTACGACGATCAGGATGTCTTGCACACCGAACCCAAAAAAGTCGAGCGCCAGTTGCTGAATACCACCGTAGGCCGCGTGATCCTGAACGACGAGCTTCCTGACGCGATGCCGTTTATCAACGGGCTGCTGAAGAAAAAGGGCATCGGGCAGCTCGTGAACTATTGCTACCTGCGCTTTGGTCTCGAGACCACTGTCAAGATGCTCGACCAGGTCAAGCAGCTTGGCTTCCGCTCCGCTACTCGCGCCGGTCTTTCCATCGGAATTGATGACATGGTCATTCCCGATGACAAGGCCACGCTGGTCAGTCGCGCCGAAAAAGAAGTCATCAGCGTGCAACAGCAATACCTGGATGGCGCCATCACCTTCGGCGAGCGCTACAACAAAGTTGTAGAAATCTGGTCGAAGATCACGGAAAAAGTTGCCGATGAAATGTTCGATGCCATGAAGCAGCAGGACAAGGCCGGCAACCTGAATCCGATTTACGTCATGGCCGACTCCGGCGCCCGCGGATCGAAACAACAGATTCGCCAGCTCTCCGGCATGCGCGGTCTGATGGCCAAGCCGTCAGGTGAAATCATCGAAACGCCAATCACGGCAAACTTCCGCGAGGGGTTGACGGTGTTGCAGTACTTCATCTCCACGCACGGAGCGCGCAAAGGTCTGGCAGATACGGCGCTTAAGACAGCCGACTCCGGTTATCTGACCCGCCGTCTGGTAGACGTGGCCCAGGACGTGATCATCAGCGAGGGCGATTGCGGCACGCTGGATGGCATTTATGTCGGCTCCATCGTTGAAGCCGGCGACATCATCGAGCCGCTGCGTGACCGTATTATTGGACGCGTTTCGCTGGAGAAGATCAAGGATTACGAGGGCAACGTCATCGTTGACGTCAATCAAGATATCAACGAAGAACTGGCTTCCGCGATCCAGGCTGCCGGCATCGAGCGCGTTAAGATCCGCTCGGTGTTGACCTGCGAATCCAAGCGCGGCGTATGCGTCAGTTGCTACGGACGCAACCTCGCCTCAGGACGCCTGGTCGAGCTGGGTGAGGCCGTAGGCGTGATTGCAGCCCAATCTATCGGTGAGCCGGGAACGCAGCTTACTATGCGTACCTTCCACATCGGTGGAACCGCATCGCGTGTCTCCGAGCAGTCGCGTCTCGAGGCAAAAAACGCCGGTATGGTGCGCTTTGTCGGTTTGCAGACCGTCCGCTCCAAGGCAGGCGATCTGGTGGTGATGAACCGCGCCGGCTCCATCACGGTTTTAGACGAAAAGGGCCGGGAAAAAGAACGCTACGCCGTGGTATACGGCGCAAAAATCAAAGTCGAAGACGGTGCCCAAGTCACACTCGGCCAGGCCATGGTGGAGTGGGACCCATACACCTTCGCTATCCTGACCGAAATCGGCGGACAAGTGCAATACAAAGACTTGCAGGAAGGCTTGACCCTGCACGAAGAAGTGGATGAAGTCACCGGACTTTCACGCCACGTGGTCACCGAGTCGCCCGATGAGAAGCGCCAGCCGGCGATCCTCATTAAGGGCAAGAGCACGCGCCGTTATCTCATGCCGTCGCGCGCCCACCTCATGATCAACGACGGAGACACCGTGCATCCTGGCGATGTGCTGGCCAAGATTCCGCGTGAAACCACCAAGACCAAGGACATCACGGGCGGTCTGCCGCGCGTGGTGGAACTGTTTGAAGCTCGCAAGCCGCGTGAGACGGCTGTCATCAGCGAAATTGACGGTGCGGTGAAGTTCGGCGAGGTCGCCAAAGGACAGCGCAAGATCTTCGTCATCAGTGACACGGGAACGGAAAAAGAGTACTCCGTGCCCCGCGGCGTGCACATCAACGTGCAGGAAGGCGAGCGCGTGAAGGCCGGCGAGCCGTTGATGGATGGCCCGCTCAACCCGCACGACATCCTTGCCGTACTGGGTGAGAAGGAGCTGCAGGCCTACCTGGTGAACGAAATCCAGGAGGTCTACCGCCTGCAGGGCGTCAACATCAGCGACAAGCATATTGAGGTGATTGTCCGCCAGATGATGCGCTGGGTGAAGGTCGAGGACGTGGGCGATACCACCTTCCTGCTCGAGCAGCAGGTGGATAAGTTCCACTTCCGCGAAGAGAACGATCGCGTGATTGCCAACGGCGGCAAACCGGCAACAGGCCGTCCGCTGCTGCTGGGCATCACCAAGGCCTCGCTCTCTACCGATTCGTTCATCTCTGCCGCCTCCTTCCAGGAGACGACGCGCGTGCTGACCGAAGCCTCCATCAACGGAGCGGTAGATCACCTGCGCGGGCTGAAGGAGAACGTAATCGTTGGCCGCCTCATCCCGGCCGGCACCGGCATGGAGCATTATCGCAACGTGCGTCTGGCGCCGGAGTTGGAAGAAGCTGCCGCCAAGGTGCAGGAAGAGGTCTCACAGGCCTACCAGGAGGCCGAGCGTCAGCTCGAACTCATGCGTCAGGAAGGCGAGACCGAAGAGCTAACAGCAGAATAGTTGTTGCAGAGAGGTCTTTTTTGGCAATGCCGCGCCTTCTTTATAAGGGGTCGCGGCATTGCTGTCTGGCCGACGACGCCTGCTGATCGCACTTGCGCGCTTGATGAAGTTGAGTTTCCAAAATTCATTCGTAAGTGCTTTTACCGCTGCTCACTAGATAACTTGTTGATTCCAAAGCGCCGTCTTAATGAGGTGAGGCTGGGAGGATCAACACTAGCCACCAAGGTTGGCTGACTGGTACTCTTAACAGCTTATGCTTCGCTTTCTGCGACTCTTTCGTTTGGCATTGTGGCGCGGTTTTGAGCATGACGTGTTCACCTCGGCGCGGTCAGCGGCCTACTATTCGATTCTGACGCTGTTTCCTGCCCTGATGGTGTTGGCATCTGTTTTGACGGCATCGCATCGAAGCGTCGAATTTGTTCAGGAAATTGGCGAAGCGCTGAATGCCATTATGCCGCCCGGCGCGAAACAGGCAGTTCGTTCATATTTTGAGAACCCGGAGGCGCGTCCGCTCAGCACCCTGGTTTCTGCCACAGCTATCATGCTCTTCGCAGCTTCGGGAGTGGTGGTTTCATGGATGGATGGTTTTGTGCGTGCCTACCGCATGGAGCACTGCTGGAACCCCTTTAAAGAGCGCTGGATCGCGTTTCTCCTCGTGCTGGCTTCCTTTGTTCCCATGACCATGGCGACGCTTTCTGCGGCCTTTGGCAGCGAGATCGAAAAATGGGGGATTCTGCACAGCAGCGGCCAGTTGACGCCGCTGATTCTGATGTTATCGTCGCTGTTGCGCTGGCTTATTTCCATGCTCACCAGCGTGGCTGTTTTGGCGTTGATCTACCATTTTGGATTGCCCCGCTGGCAACCCTGGTACCGTGTTTTACCGGGGGCAGCCCTGGCTACGGTCCTCTGGCTGACAGCAACCGAAATTTTTGGCTGGTATGTAATCAATTATGCTGACTATAACCAGATCTATGGGCCGCTGGGTGTGGCCATCGCACTGCTTGTCTGGCTCTATATAATCTCTTTTATCGTACTGATTGGAGCTGAGTTCAACGCGCTCATCTACCCGCGCACTATAGTGGCCCCGCCGGTGGAAGATGCCAAAGCGGCAGAGCCCGCAGTTCAATCCCGCTGAAGAAAACGAATAAACTAATAAACTAAGGAAACGAATGTGACAACCGTTCCACCGCTGGATATCAAGGACATGGATGAAGTGCAAGAGCACGATCACGAACCAGTCTCGCCTGTGCGTGATAGTAAGCGCCGTGCCAAGATCGTATGTACCATTGGCCCTGCGAGCAGTTCCGAAGCCGTGCTGCGCGATCTCATGCGTATGGGCATGGATGTTGCCCGCCTGAACTTCTCGCATGGCGGCTATCCGGACCATGCCAAGCGTATTGAGCTGCTCCGCCGCGTGGCCGAAAAAGAAGGCCGCAGCATCTGCATCCTGCAAGACCTGCAGGGGCCCAAGATTCGCACCGGCAGGCTCAAATCCCGCATGCCGGTTGCGCTCAAGGCCGGTTCAAGGGTGGTGATTACCCCCCGTGACGTGCTGGGAACGCCTTCCTTGATTTCCACCACTTTCCAGACCCTGGCGCACGACGTTGAACCGGGTGCACGCATTCTGCTATGCGACGGGCTGATCGAGCTACGCGTGCGCGCCATTCACGGCGACGACGTGGAGTGTGAGGTCATCAACGGCGGTTTGCTGGGCGAGCACAAGGGCATCAACCTTCCCGGGCGCGTGCTCAGCGTGCCTTCCCTGACGGAAAAAGATGAGCAGGACCTGGCCTTTGGCATCAAGCACGCCGTAGACGCAGTTGCGGTTTCTTTTATCCGCACCGCCGATGACGTGCGGGCTGTCAAGCGCCAGTTGGCGATGCACAACTCCGACATGCCCGTGATTGCCAAGCTGGAAAAACCGCAGGCCATCGAGCATCTGGAAGAAATTTTCGATGTAGCGGAAGGGGTTATGGTGGCGCGTGGCGACTTAGGTGTGGAGATGCCGCCAGAAAAGGTGCCGATTATCCAGAAGCACATCATCCGGCGTGCCCTGGCATGGCGCAAGCCGGTGATTACGGCCACGCAGATGCTGGAGTCCATGATTGAAAATCCGCGCCCCACCCGCGCCGAAGCCAGCGACGTGGCCAATGCCATCTTCGACGGCACCGACGCCGTGATGCTCTCGGCGGAAACCGCCAGCGGCAAATATCCGCGCGAGGCCGTGGCCATCATGTCGCGGATTGTGCTCGAGGCCGAAAGCAATATGGGTGAGACCGTGATCCGCCGCCGCCACAATACGCATCAGCTCTCGATTGCGGAAACCATTTGCGAATCGGTGGCGCATGCTGCGCTTGATCTTGATATGCGCGCCATCTCCGTGTATACGGAAAGCGGCAATACGGCGCGACTCATCTCCAAATATCGGCCCAAGTGTTTGATCTACGGCTTCTCCCACATACCCCGCGTCTGTAATCGCCAGAATATGCTCTGGGGAGTCTATCCGGTAGCCTGCGGAAGAATTCCTTCGGCGGAAGACATGGTGCTCTACGCCGAACGCGAACTCTTACGATCAAACGCAGTTGCGCCAGGTGATGTCATGGGGGTCGTAGCCGGCACCCAGAGATTTTCCGGTTCAACTAACTTCATGCGGCTGCATGTAGTCGGGGCCAGCGATGCCCAGGATTTCCATCGTCCGCGCAGCAAACAACGCCGCAAACCCGCGCGTATCCACGCTGCACAGGAGCGCCGAAAGCGATAGGGAAGAGAGGGTGGGTCAAATCCTTCAATTCCTTAAGCTTAGATTCTTGTTGCGGAAACGCTAATTAATCCAAGGCTTCTTGCTGTCATCTTCTTCGCGGCGGCGGCCTTCTGCAGACTCTGGATCAATGTAGTTGCCGTGCTCGTCAAAGTACACTTGGCGGTCGTGCTTGCGCATGTAAACTTCAAACTTGCGGGCGGCACGGCGGCGCTTCCAGCGGTAGTAAGCGTCGCGCCAGCGGGCGAGGAAAGATGGTTTCTTGCCGGGGGTAGGTTCATCAAAAGCCCGGTCGGAGAGCCCACGTCCGACATATACGGCAGGAGCAGATCTTCGTCTGGAAAGACTGCGGTCCATGAATTTGACGTAAAGCACGGCGTAGATAAGTCCGCCGAAAGCTGAGCCCAAGTTCAAGATTCCAGCCATCTCGGTAAATGAGAGAACCAAATCCACAACAATGGCAATCCATACCAGATATTTGGCTTTGATCATGAACGGGAACGGAATCATCATGAATTCCATGTCCGCCCACAAGATTCCAATAACTCCCAACATGCCCAGGATGGCGCCATTAGCGCCCATGAAGGGCATCTTGAAACCCAGGGGAATTTTGAGGGCATAGACCAGCACTGTGGAGCCCACTCCTCCCGCCAGGGCGCAGGTAAGATAGAAAATCAAAAAACGCCGTGTTCCCCACACGGACTCAAGAAAAGATCCTAAGAACCAGATGCCCAGCAGCACACCAATAATATTGAGTACGCCAACATGGATGAATGCATACGTTACAAATTGCCATACAAACCCGTGCACTGCGTCCTTGGGCCACAGAGCAAGAAAGTTGAATACGACCCCCACAATCGGCATGGTTGGAGCAGAAAGACTGAAAAGTTCAAGCAGCAGGAAAACCCCAAGGTTAATGGCAAGCAGCCACACCACACCACGAGTAAATGGGGGCAAGGAGAGGGTCATTCCACCCGTCGTCGTACTCGGAGGCCGGTATTTTCGCTGTACCATAAACTTTATCTTTCTGGAGTGGGAACCACCGGTAAACTCTTGTGTCCCTGGTTGTCCACGGCGCGCACGGCAAAGATTACATTGTCCTTCGAGATAGCAACGTTTGCAAGGCTGCGCGCGTTTTTCCCATACTCCGCGTTAAAGAGCTTTGATTGATCCCTGGGAACTATGTTCCAGGCGCTTGCGTCGGTTTCCCTCCACAGGATTTCATATTCAACATTGCCGTCGGCCGAAGGGATCCAAGCCAGCACAGTATTATTTTCCAGCTCCTTGGTTTCAATCTTTACGTCCTGAGGCGGCGCTGGGGCCAAAGCCAGTGACGCCAGCGTAGCTGCATTGAGCCGTGCCACATTGGCCACATAGTCGAAATTCACAAACTTTGGCAAATCACCATATTCGATGCCATTTTCCGTGCGCACGTTCTGGTGCTGATGGTGAAAATCTTCACGCCATTCTGTGAATCGAACTGCGGCGAAGCCCTCTTCATTAAATGAAGTGTGATCGCCCCCTCGCAGGTAACGGTCGCGGCGGTAGATGAGGGTCGGAGCAAAGGAGTATGGCGAGAGATAAGCATTGCCTACCTCGGTGATGTAGCGCGCCAGCTCGCGTGAGGGCGAGTCATTTTCCCCTCCTAGGGCTCGAATCAAGCGCAATTCCGCCTCATTAGCAGCGGCAGGAACACCTTCCGAAAAGACACGCACAGTCTTCGAATTTTGGTAAGGGTTTTTGTCTCCTCCAACAATGTCGTTGTTCAAGACCGCTTCAATTTGCCACTCTTTCTGCCGGGCCATTTGTGCGAAGTGCTTGCTGCCGTAGAGCCCTTGCTCTTCTCCTGCAACGGTCAGAAAAATAATCGTTCCGGGGAACTTAAGCTTGCTGAGAACTCGCGCGCATTCCAGCGAAACCGCCGCACCGCTGCCGTCATCGTTGGCGCCCGGAGCGGCATCGGTCGTGTTCAGTGTGTCGCTGTTACGGGAATCGTAGTGGCCGGTCACCAGCACTATGCGATTGGCGCTCTCCGGATCGCTTCCCCGCAAAACCGCATAAACGTTGGAAAGCTCGGTCGGTTGCGGGACCCGCTCAGAAACCGGCTGGGTAAAGGTATCAAGCTGCACGTCGAGACAATCCCCGCAATCTTTCGAGTAGCGCTCGAACTCACTTTTAATCCAGTCGCGGGCGGCATAAATGCCGTGACCGCTCGCCGCCGGTTGCGTGGAAGAGAGAGTGCTACGATTGCCGAAGCTAACCAGCGTCTCAATAGTCTGCTGAATTCGGGTCGCTGAGATGCTCTTCAAAGCCTGGGCGATGGTGGCATCAGACTGTATTTTGGCCTGTGCGGCGACTGTTGTCCCTTTGGCCTTTGTAGTGTGAGAAGATTTTGCAGTGGGCTGAGAAGATTTCGTGGCGGAAGGGTTTTCGGCGGCGGCTCCCAGGCATAGGGTCATCAGAAAAACAATAGGCAGAAAAAATTGCTTGCCAGTCATAGAAGAATTCCTTATTAATTTACGAGTAATGCCCCCAGCCCTCTTGACGCTGGTGCACATAAGATTCTAAATATAAATAGGGACTTTGAAAGAAAGAATGAGGAAAAAACCAAATGGTGCTGTGTCCTGAATGTGAATCCGACCTCGATATTGCCGAAGACGAAGTAGATGAAGGCGACATCGTCTCCTGCGGCGAGTGCGGCACAGATTTTGAAGTAGTGACCATCAATCCACTCGAACTAAACCGTGTTGTTGAGGAAGAAGAGGAAGAAGACGAAGACGAGGAAGAAGAAGAGGAAGATGAATACTAATTCCTCCGGCGCGCTTTCGTGGCTGCTTTCTGCTCGGGCGGTTTTGCTTATCGCAGCTCTTATGTCAGCATATCTTCCGCAGACGCTGGCGGGACAGTCCGGCTCGCATTCCCGTTCTAAAGAAAAGCCCTATGCGCTGATCTATGGCACCGTCTATGGCCCCGATAACCGCGGTCTTTACGGCGTGAAAGTCAAGATCCGGCGCGCCGATGAGAAAAAGGCCAAATGGGAGCTGTATTCCGACCAGCGGGGTGAATTTGCTCAGCGTGTTCCGGCGGGCGAAGCCGACTACATCGTATGGGCGGACGTGAAGACGCACAAAGGCGCGCCTCCACCGGATGTAAAAGTTCATATCGAAAATGATGAACGCCAGGATATCGGCCTGCATCTAACTGAGTAATAGGCATACGTGAGAGACTAAGAAGTGTGGCGGGGCTTAATTTTTTGGCAGACGATGTGAGCCCACAAGGAGGTACACAATGTCGAATACGAAACGGTTTATCGCATTTTTTGCTTTAGTGTTGGCAGGTGAACTGGCCTACGGCTTCCAGTACAGTATTGGCGGCGGTAATAGCGCGAATCAGGGAACCATGGCGCCTGAAGCTCCAAAGAAGGCGCCGACCGTGCGCTCTGTAACCGGTGTAGTTCTCGACCAGAACGATAACACGATTCCTCATGCGATTGTGTACTTGAAAAACAACAAGACTCTTGCTGTAAAAACTTCGATTACCAACGACAATGGAAGCTATCAATTTACCGGTCTTGTGCCCAATCAGGACTACGAGCTTTATGCGGGGCTCAACGGAAGCAAAGGCCCCACCAAAACTCTGAGTGGGTTCGATTCACGCGAAAAAACTACACTTAATTTACACATAGATCAAAAACCAAAAGAACCACAAGAATCAAAATCAAAGTAGGATGGCGTAGTTTTCATTTTTCGTTGCAACCCTAAGTTATGCCTGAAGCCTGTTTAAAAAAACAAAAGCCGCGGACGACTCCGCGGCTTTATCCATTGCCAAAAAGTGTTAATTCTGGTCGTTGCTGGCTCGCTTGAGTGACATGATCTCGCCCAGTGTGGTTGTTCCGCCGGAAGAACTGGAAACCGGTTGCTTATAGGCTTCCACATCGGCACGGCTGGCTTCCTCACCTATTCCACGCAAGCTCAACCCGACTTTCTTTTCTTCAGGATTCATCTTCACGATCTTGAAATCGTATTCCTGGCCGGGCTCCAGCTTAATGGATGAGCCGTGCTCATCCACCGCCTCGGAGTTATGGCAAAGCGCTTCCACGCCCTCTGAAATCTGCACAAAGGCGCCGAATTGGGCTGTGCGCAACACCTTGCCGTGCACCACATCGCCAATTTTATGAGTGTCGAAGAAGCTCTGCCAGGCATCGGGCTGCAACTGCTTGATGCCAAGAGAGAGGCGCCGGTGTTCGGGTTCGATGGCCAGCACCACGGCTTTCACCTTTTCACCTTTTTTCAGAACTTCGGAAGGATGTTTCACGCGCTTGGTCCAGCTCATATTGCTCACGTGGACCAACCCGTCAATTCCTTCTTCGACCTCCACAAAAGCGCCAAACTCGGTGAGGTTCCGAACTTTACCTTCAACCACCATCCCAGTGGGATACTTCTCGTGGAGAGTGTCCCAGGGGTTGGTTTCGAGCTGCTTGAGGCCAAGCGAAATACGCCGTTCGGCAGGATTCACATTCAGCACCACGGTTTCAACCTGATCGTTGACTTTAACGATCTTTGAGGGGTGCTTCATGCGCTTCGACCAGCTCATCTCGCTTACATGGATCAAGCCTTCGATTCCCTGTTCCAGTTCTACGAAAGCGCCGTAATCGGTGACGCTGATGACGCGTCCTTTTACATGGGCTCCGACGGGATAACGTTCGGCCGCGTCGAGCCAGGGGTCGGGCGTGAGTTGCTTGAAGCCCAACGATACCCGTTGCTTGTCTTTATCGAATTTCAGGACTTTGACGTGGATCTCGTCACCAACATGCACCAGGTCGCGAGGATGCGTAAGGCGTCCCCATGACATATCGGTGATATGCAGCAGACCGTCAATGCCGCCCAAGTCCACAAACGCGCCGTAATCAGTCAGGTTCTTCACCGTGCCAGTTAGGTCCGCTCCTTCGTACAGCTTTTCGAGCGTCTGGGAGCGCTGCTCAGCCACAATTTCGTCGAGGATCGCCTTCCGTGAGACCACAATGTTGCCACGCTTGCGGTTTAACTTGATCACGCGAACCTCGAGTTCCTGCCCTTTCATGGCATCGAGGTTGTGCGCTGGCTTCACGTCTACTTGCGAGCCGGGAAGGAATGCGAGCGCGCCGCCCAAATCCACCGAGAGCCCACCCTTGACGCGTTCTACGATGCGTCCCTTGACGGTGGTCTTCTCGTCGTAGGCCTTTTCGATCGCCTCCATGGATTGCAGGCGCTGGGCCTTCACATGCGAGAGCTTGGGATATCCCTCTTCGGTCTCTCCATGCTCCATCATGACGGCAATCTCGTCGCCGGGCTTGAACTTGGGGTTGCCCTCGTGGTCCGTTATCTCCGCGAGAGGGACCATGCCTTCGGACTTGCCGCCAATATCCACGACAAGGTAAGTGGAGGTGAGTTTGAGCACAGTGCCGGTGAGAACTTTGTTCTCCATCGCGGCCATGGCTTCGGTTTGGGCTGCTTCAAAATTTTCTAAAACGGTTGCGAAATCTTCCATGTTGGTTTCTTGTTTGTCACCGGGAGCGCCGGGAAGCTTTTGGCTGCCGGTGTGCCGGAGGTTTTCAAAATGATGATCGCTTGCGATATTCCCGCCCTGTGTCGCATCGTTGGCAGATTCTTCACTCGAACGGGCCAGACTGGTGCCCTGCTCTTCCGCAGGTTGCTCGTAAGACGCGGGTTCGGTTGTGCGGGATGGACTCTCTTCGAACGCGTGATCTACAAAAATCATGCTGCCATCTGCCTTTCCAGGAAATAGAAACCCCTGGAATCAGAAATCGAGACGACGGCTGGTAAATGCTTCTGCAGGTGTGAACGTGCCTGTTTCGAGCGTGCTAGTGGATTCCCAGCGGCCGGAATCTTGCACTGAGGACCCCATTGCAAGACTCTTCGACTATAACAATCCTGTGCAAAGGGTGTCAAACCTCCTGCTGCACTTTCTGCGATGCAACCACTTGCTTTATCTCCATTTCTGTAGTTTCGCAAAATGTGCCATCTCGAGCAACGCCGTACCGTAATAAGGTGAGCGCAGCCAGGGCAGTTAGCGAGGACCAGCCAGACTCGCATGGGCCGCCAAGCCCTTAGAGCACCGGGTGAGCGAAAATATGAGCGCCGGGCAGCGCGAGCGAAGCGCGAGGGCGCAGCAGCGAAGCGTTGCGGAGCCCTTAGATTTTGGATGGGGTGAGCGAGAAGCGAGCGCCGGGCAGCGCGAGCGAAGCGCGAGGGCGCAGCAGCGAAGCGTTGCGGAGCCCTTAGATCAAAGACAAAAAAGCTGTGACGCCATTGCGGCATCACAGCATTCGGAGTCAACAGTATGGAGCTAACCAAAATTAGGGTGAATAGTAACGAACGTAAGCAAAAAGAAAATTAAAACTGTGTGAATTCATCGTTAAAATGACCAATGGCTAAATTTGCGGTATTTCCCTTGCGTGTATGGAACAACCTTTAAAGTCGCTCAGCAGGAAAATTCCTGGCCCTGATGAACTTCGGCGTTATGGCCGAAGCCGCCGTGAGGTCGCGAGTCGTTCCGCTCTGGGAGAATGGAACAGTAAGCGCCGGCGCTTTGATCCGATTGAATTGATCATAGCTGCCAATCGTGGTCGGGTTCCCAGACTCGTTCCTGTCAAGATTGGGCGCATGGCCGCCTCGCCCTTTGGGTTTTTTCGGGGAAATGTCCCACTCATGGCCGCTGATCTGGCCACCTTGCCCACCAGCGGACTGATCACACAAATCTGCGGAGACGCCCACGTCCGCAATCTCGGGGCTTATGCCGCTCCCGATGGCGAGTTAATTTTCGATATCAACGATTTCGATGAAACCATTCGTGGACCCTGGGAGTGGGACATAAAACGTATGGCGGCAAGTGTGGTGCTTGCCGGCAGAGAGGCTGGCTGCTCTGAAGAGCGCTGTAAAGAAGGAGTGCTTCTGTTGATGCAATCCTATCGCACGTCGGTCTCAAAATTTTCGAATATGACGTTCATTGATCTGGAACGTTTTCATGTGAAGCGTCATTTGCGCCTGGCACCAATCGCGGAGGTTCTCCAGAAGGCCCGCCACGCAACCCCTTTAGAGACTCTGGAAAAATATACGCGCCAGACAAAAAACCGCCTTCCGGCTTTCATTGAATCCAAGCCCTTGCTCATGCATGTCCCTAGGCGCATAGTGCGTCAGGTGCTTGCCGCGCTTCAGAGCTATCGCGAGACTCTTTCGAGTGAGCGCCAGAAGCTGCTCGACCAGTATTCTCCCGTGGATGTCACGTTCAAAGTAGTAGGAACAGGAAGCGTGGGAACACGCGACTACGTCGTGCTTCTGTTCGGCAACGGATTCAAGGATCCTTTGTTCTTGCAAATAAAAGAGGAGCCGCCTACCGCCTATGCGCGCTATGTGAAAGAGATCGAGAATTTTCTAAATGAGGGCCGCCGAGTGGTGGAAGGCCAGCGTCGTATGCAAACCCAGTGCGATCCGCTCCTGGGCTGGACTGCCATCGAAGGCCGCGACTACCTGGTTCGACAGCTCAATGATCATAAGGCCGGCATTGAGATGGAGGAGTTGAAAGGACAGGGGCTGACGGATTATGTCCGGGTATGCGGCGAACTGCTGGCCAAAGGACATTCCCGCGCAGGCAACCCAGCAGCCTTAACCGGATATCTTGGTTCCAGCGACAAGATCGATAAGGCTATTACAAAATTTGCCTTTTCCTATGCCGACCAAGCTTGCCGTGATCATACGCAGCTTAAAACCATGATCAAAGCCGGAAAAATTCAAGCGTCAAAGGAATAAGCACTAATCAAAAATATTTGGTTTTTCGAACCTGCGACCAAGGGATTATGAGAACTCTGTTCTACACAAATATAACCTTGTGCTGTCTTCTCAGCCAACCATAAACAGTGGTCACCGCTATTTGTGAGAGTACATTAAATATTGCAGGATAAGTTGTCAATAACATAATTTGTAATACTTTCTTTAGTTTGCATAATTTCAAGTGACATTTTCCAAACATTTTAGAAAAATTATGTTCCTCAGGAGCTGATTTTATCTGTAAAAAGTTCGAGGTGCGACTGCTCATGGCGCGCTTGAGCCGCCTAAGAGCAAAAAGACCAGTGTTGTAATGAATCCAGCACTATCAAATATTTTTAGAAACGGATGCGGCAAATACTCTGTTTACCTGCTGTTACGCCGACCTGACCTACGGCGGTCTTCGCACTCACGGGCCAGTACCAGTCGAATTAATGGTCTGTTCAGTGCCCATTGGGCCTCATTCGGAGGCCAGCTAAAACAATGAGGGGTGCGGCTAACTTTTCTGGCTCTCCAATTTCCCTGCGGTTCGAACATCGAGACTGCTTCGTGGAATTTTAGGCCCCCGAAGTGGAAATCGGAGGCCTTGTGTAAGAGTTGAGGGGATATGTTGGCATTCTAATCGCACAGCCAGAGCTTTGCAGCAACTGTTTTGCAAAATCGAAGGCGCGGTAATTCCATTATGGGAAAGAATCCTATCTGGAAATCTTTTTGTTAGTTACCCTATGAGTACTGTTTTTAGCCAGGTTTTATTTCTTCTTCGTGATTATTCCTTTTTGACAAGCAAAGCTCGCACTTTCCCCTCCAGACGTTTACATGGACTGCGCCCAGGGAGGCGCCGCTCCTATTCTGGTGGGCTTTTTCTGCGCGGCCGCGACCGCGTAGCGCCGCTTTACGATCTCGCCAATCTGCACGTAATGGCGCGTCATTTTCTCGCTGATGTGGCCGGCGTAGGACTTCATGATCTCTATCGGCGTGCCAGCCTCAGCGTAGCGGGTAAGTGCGGTGTGACGCAGGGCGTTGATCTGGAACCAGGGGAAGCCGGCAGATGAGCGCACTTCGTTCCACGGTTTTACCAAGCCCCAATCGCTGACCGGGCGAGTTGGATCCCACATATTTGTGATGAGGCGCATAGGGAAAAGGTAGTGCTGCGGATCACGAGTACCGAGAACGCGGGCACGCTCGATGAGCTGTGCTATTGCCCACTGGCCATCCTCTAGCAGGGGGACGCTGCGCACGCGGTATTTGTTCTTCCCCCAGCGAACATAGATCATGGCATCGCCACGGGAGACATCGCCCAAGCGCAGTCCGCGCATCTCATAGCTTGAAGACGTGGTATTAAGAACGATGAGCGCATAACAATATATGACCCGCCAGCGCTCCTGGCTGGATGCAACGGAAAGAAAGTGCTCCTGCTCTTCGGGGGAAAGTGCCCGCGGAATCTCGCCTTCTTCGTATTGCAGCGGCTCATAGGCTTCTTCCAACTCCAGCGACCAGGACTCGCCGCGCTTTAAGACTTGTATCAGCAGGCCAAGCTCCTGGTTGATCTTGTTAGGGCCAGCATGGGGTGCGCGTGTGGCCTGATATTTGCGCAGATGACCGGCATTGATTTCACCGATAGAAATGCAACCAAAAAACTGATTCAACGAACGGATGTACTGGGCATAACTCCTCAGGGTACGCTCGCTAACATAACGATGACGGCGCCGAGTCCCGTGGGGGGCGGCAGGACCATCGAATTTGCGAGACTGAAGCCAGATTTCGGCGGCGGTGGCAAAAGATTCATCGGGGGTAATGGCAAATTGCATAACAGCCTTCTTTCTGGATTCGCACGCTGGACCATGGCAGCAATGCGCGCGTGGGAATCAGCGGAAGATTGAATTGTAGATTCGCCTTTTGTTCGCTGTCAATAATTATAGTTATCTTGTTTTCAATGATATAAGCTTTAAGATATACATAAATCTTTTCCTGGTCTGGCGGCACGGTGCGAATAGCCGTGCCAGAATGGTCCTCAAGCCAAAATGGAACTCAAAAACGCCTCATCTCGTTAAAGTATTACAGAACTTTAATTCGCTTGGATGCGGAGGGATTGAAGGGTACATAAAAAAGAAGAGTCACAAAAAACGCACTTTGTGCCACTTTGGAAAGATTCCAACAAGGAAGTACTTAGGCGGGATATTCCCGTATGGGTTGTGCTGTGGAGAGCTTCCGCACTCCCATCAGCTTCATTTTCACTGTGTGCTTCTTCATAACCAATTACCACATTGAACGCAAGCTTCGGATAGCTCTCAAAACGGAGTAGCCCCATAATTTACGGGATGAGCTTTGGCAACTGCCTGATATCTCAATCTCTATGAAGAGGGGAAAAATGAGTTCCATTCGAGTCATCGCGATCCCAACTAAGCTTGCAGAACGTGTACGCGCGACTCTTGAAGCACCCGGGTATGGACATCCTGCCTACATAGAAGTTGCAACCGGGTACGGTCCATGTCGACATTGTCTCCACACCTTCCAAATTGGAGAAGAGAAGCGCATTTTGTTTACCTACGATCCTTTCCATGGTTTAGAACCATTGCCACTGCCGGGCCCCATCTTCATTCATGCCGAACCGTGCCATCGGCATGAAGAGAGTTCGGGATTTCCTAAAGACATTCGCTCGCATCGGCTCACCATGATTGCCTACGGCGCGGGGCGGAAAATAGCAGGAGAGGAGTACGTCGATAATGGTCTGGTTGAAGGGCCGGTTGAAAGCCTACTCGCTCTGCCCGGCGTCCGGTATTTGCACGTTCGTGACACAGAAGCTGGTTGCTATGACTTTCGCCTAGAACGTGCTGAGTAAGACGGTAGTGCACTATCTCATGAGTATGCAAAGACATGAGCACGCCAGCATCCGCGTAAGCTAGAAAGCCACTAAACAACACACACTTGTCTAGCTGTTTTTTTATCGGGACTCAACACCTCATCGCAGATGGATGACTTGAGCCGCGTGCTGACCCAATTGACCTGGTATCAAGTTTTGGAATTAGAAGGGAATTGGTGGAACTATTGGAAGGAGAATAACTGACGAAGTGACATGGACTGAGGAGGCGAATATTGCTGCGTGCTTAATTTTCCTGGAGAAGGTGAAGAATATAGAGACAAACGAGTAGCGGATGATGGGCAGGTGTACGTGAGGGGTTAATCAGAGGTGGCTAGTTTCTCGGCGAGAGGCTGAAACTAGGCCGCGAGAAAAGAGGAAAGGCGAAGCTCAAGAGCGGCTTCGCCCGCAGGGAATATTAGTCTGTAGTAAGCAGAATTTTTAACTTGGGGACTAACGTCTGAAAACTACCGACTGACGCCGCCCTTAGTTTTTGCCGTCGGTGTTGCTGGCGCTGTGGATTCCTATGGCTGCGGCAATCGCTCCAATCAATCCAAGCACGTCGGTGTTGCCAATATGCCCGACATGAAGGCCCAATTGCGAGAGCGACAAAGCCCCAGCGGCTATCCAGCCAAAGATTTTTGCTAAGTTGCTTTTCATTCTATCCTCCAAATAAAAATGGCGGGAGATCTCCCGCCAAAGCTGTTGCAGTTAATGTTTCAGGTGGCCTACATACGCTGCGGCGCTTTAAGCCGCTGCTCGTTTCAGCCACCCACCTAAAAAGCGCTGCAGCGCCGGATGCACATGCGCCAGCTCGCGATAGTAACTCGAAGCCAGCGCTTTGAATTCCAGCAGCAGCGCACCGGAGTTGCACATATTAATGACAGTGAGCGTCTGCGTTCCCATGACACCATCTTCCTTGAGCGGCAGACCGCAAAGCCCAGAGGCTTCTTGAAGTAACCGAATCGCGCGCCCTACGCCCATATTCACCGCCAGATCGAAAAGTTTGTTGGCTAGAGCCTGATCCTGAATCTTGCCGCCATGAATCTTTTCCCAGAAATCACGTTCATAGATTTGCGCCGCTTGTTCCACGGTCAGGTTCTTGATATTCAACTTGGGATACGATCGCTTGCTGATCCCATATTTCGTCTCACTACCGGGATCGGTGGGATCACTTACATATTGCCCCTCATGCGGGAGCATGAAATCGAACGCTTGCTGAAAGTCAGCCATAAATGCAAATTGCCTCGGTATTCAATGGAGATTCAGTCGTGATGTGGCGGTTTTGCGCGCTACCAAGCAGAACTTATTTGAAGATCAGCTTCAATAATTGACTGCCATGCGCCGCCAGTTCACTCAGAGAGCCGGCACCCAGGAGCCCAAACAAAATCCACATAAATTTGCTGTGAACCTCAATATCTTTTTCCATTTGGCGAATCTTGCCTGGCTGCCCGTTACCTACGAGCTCTGTCACTTTGACCTCGAGCGCGGTGGAACTTCTGGTCAATTCGTCCATACGGCCGTGCATATCATTAATGCGCTTATGGACGTCATCTATCTTCTGAATTATCAGCGTCTCGGCTTCCGTCATTGCTGCCTATCCCTTCGTTTACGACGTCAATGTGTGGTTCAGTGCCTTTGCTCCAGCGCAAAACCGAAATTGAACCTGGCGGCCGCATCTGGTCATAATGTTTGGCGGTGACTTTTTCCTCGAGCACAATTGCCGGAGCAGACATATCCATATTTCCGTGGATCACCAGAGCAACTTGGTCATCAGGATGGCTCTCGTTATGTCTCATAAATTGCCGCAGCGCCCTACCCCAGCGTTTCTCGAAAGCCTCAAACGGTTCACCATCAGGTGGCTTCAAATCAGGATGCTCGATGTATTTCTTCTTTAGCGGTACTACTTCTTTTTCTGACTTGCCGGTCATACCGCCCGTGTTCCAAGTGCGAAGCTGACGCGTGACGTGGTGTGGAATTCCCATCTCTTTCCCCAACTCACGGGCTGTAACGGCGGCACGCGGCAGGTCTGAAGCCACCAGCCGGCGGATGCTTTCGTTCTGCAGCACTTCGGCAATCTGTGGGACCAGTTCTTTTAATTTTTCGGGATCTGGCGGAAACATGCCCCAGCCGCGCGAGCGCTCGTGCTCGGGGTCGTTGAGCCGTGTAGGTGCGTGGCGGATTAAATAAAGAGTGTTTTCCATAGTGTTAACATCTCGAGGAGCATCAGCACCAGAAGCGCGGATCGCATCCATCCAAATTTGTCTTCTGTGGTTTCGTTGGTTGTTATGGCGCAGCTTGACATGTGCATGAGGGGCATATGTTGTTACCTTGGCTGTTCTCTTGGAAGTGGTTGTCTCTCAAGTCCTCTGCAATTTGCGTGTGGAAGCCTTGCTTTTGATAGAAACCCATTGGAAAACGGGGCAAAATGCCGTGTATTTTGATTGGTTGCGCTTTTGGAGAAGTTGTTCCGGAATAAGCTTGGCGCACAACGCCGGAGGCAAAGAAATTATTCTCAGCCGCGAGCCTGTGCGCGGCCGGTGCTGTTATGAAAGTCCATGCCTTCGAACCTGCGAATGCAAGTTCTTTTCTGCGGAGCCTCTTCGTCTTAGTTTTTCTGACGTGTCTTTGTGCCTTTCCCTCGTTTTGTGCGCTCGCAGGCTCCCACCAAGATATCGTCAATGATGTTTCTGTCCGCTATGCCTACCCAACGCCTTATGAACGAATAGCGGACGTTGATTTCCTAAATCTCCCCTTTCATTACTTCAACGATAAGGGGAAACCAGATTTCACAGTAAAGCTTAAGGATGGATGGTACTCCGTCAGAAACAGAGAAATGGGATTCGAGGCTGTAGAACTTGACGCCGTTCAATACTTACCCTCCCTGGATGCTGACCGGCAATATGCCGTAGTTTGGTACACATGGTCTATCGGAAGTGGAGGGTCGCCTATGGGTGGAATAGCGCAAGTCTTTGAACTCTACAAACATCGTTTGGCGGCAATCCAGCAGCTTGAGTGGGATAAGGAGTTTGACACTAGCAAGCCCTACATATCTTTCAATGAAGAATCCCACACATTGGTTATTCGTGCTGCCCATTATCTTCCACAAGACGCGCACTGCTGTGTATCGGCGATGGATGTGGTCACTTTCAACTGGAATGGGAGTGCTTTCGTTAATCCCGGCATGCACCCCGAACTTTCTGACTATGGAATCCGCATGGGAAAGAAACTCGATCCGTAATTGCCTAGTGCTTCGCGACCGCTTGGCTGGCATCCCGAAATGCTTGCATTAAGAGAAAGTTGCTTTAAAATAAAGTCGGCACTGCCTACTGAAAGCTTTTCGAGCCGCTTACCGACGGAATTGGTACGCAATGATGAAAGTCCCCACTTTCGAGCCTACTAGTACAAGCTCTTTTCTGCCGGGCCGCCTGGCCATATCTTTTTTGTTGAGCCTTTGTACCCTTTTCCCGCCTTCCACGCTTGCGCGCTCCCGGTCTTCGATGCAATCGAACTCTGTACCATATGCTGCCGACATTGGACCCTTTTTGAACAATTTCTCTATACATTACGCATTCCGGGGTCAATATGAGCGAATCCAAGATGTCAATTTCCAAGATCTCGCCATGCATGTCTTTAATGCTAATGGAAACCCAAACGCGACAATGAAGATTGAGCACGGCAAACGTTTCATCCGATACAGACACGGAGGATTTCAATCCGTACACCTCAATGCTATTCACTACTTGCCATCCGAGAATGGTGACCGGCAGTATGCAATAGTTTCATATACCTTGCAGGGCGGGTACGGGAGTTCCACGGTGGAAGGGATAGCGCAAGTCTTTGAATTAACAGCCCATCACTTGATGACGATCGAGCAGCTCGAGTGGGACAATGATTTTGTTACCAGCAAGCCTTATTTATCCTTCAACGAAAAGTCAAGAAGGCTGATTGTGCGCAGCGGCCATCCTCTTCCTGGAGATGCAAAATGCTGTGTGTCAGCCATGGATGTCTTCACTTTGCACTGGGAGGGCAATCGTTTTGTAGAACTCGGTATGCATACTGAACTCTCAGATGAGGGTATTCGCGCTGGGAAGAAGCTATAAAATGACATCAAAATCTAGTTTCCCTAGTTCTCGTCCTTTGGTCTCAACGCTTATGAAGCGGTTCAGTAGGATGCTGGGCATGTCGGTGGGACGATCTTGGAGCTTTATGAGGACGGTACAGAGGGGCTTTCAGTGTGATCGGGTGTTGAGTGTATTTATTATATTTTTCTACAAACCAGTACACGTTTCTGTAAATTTCTGACTGGATTTCCTCGTATTGCTTCCAACTTGCGGAATTATAACGGGCATATGTAAGGCGAACGATATTCTCGGGAGTAGGAGGCTTAGCATGCTTCTTCGCAAACCGATAGTTGTCTCGAAGAATGGCCATGCCGATGTGTAGATTGTACTTCCAGTCGCTCAGTACACGTTTTTGATCAATTTCGATGCCGACTCCGTTTTCATCCTTCAAGGGTTCTTCTTTAAGCATTTGCTCTCTTATCTGGTGCTCTGCCTTGCCGGATTTTCTCATCTCGGCTATTTTTTTCTGCTTTGCTTGCAGCTTTTCCGCAGTGGGGAAGTATGTCCAGTTGACTTGCATTAATCCATAATCGTAGCTGAGCGGATTCACCATGTTGATGTTGAAGGAGCTCTCTTGGTCCGCTACAGCCAAAGCGATGTCAAGCGGAATTCCATATTTCTTTGCTTCAGCGGCTATTTGCGCCTCCACGTCTTTCGGGTCAGCCTGTTGCTGCGGAACAGTAGTGGGCAGATTCGACGGCGGTTGGCGATGTGTCTTCCGGTGTTCGGTCGTGTGTTGAACTGAAGTCGCACCCTTTTTCGGAACCTGCCCGCTCTGATCACCGTCCCGCAATTGCTGGATCGGAGCCACCATTTTGTTTGGGGCGGTTTGGTTGCTTAATCCCAGTGAGCCGGCTGAATGAATCGGTAATCCACTATAACTATACTGACTCCATTGCGGATTGATGTTTTGACCCATTGGCCCACCAGGAACTGCGCTCGTCGGGATTGCTACGCCAGCAATCTCGGCAAACCGCACAGGGTCGATTCCATACAACCCAGCCATCCCTTGCAGTGCCCCTTGCCGCTGTATAGATTCCACATAGTCCCGGTCGTTCGGCACCGTTGGTCGCGCTGAGGGCGTCGGAATAGCGTTCTGAGTCAGCAGCCTGCTGTTACCATAGGTTCCCACGGAGAGCTGTGGCCGCCCGGACAGAGCGGGGCTGTAACCCGCCGGACGGGAGAGCGAAGAGGGAGCGTTTGGCAGCAGAGGTTGCGTGTTTCCTGCTGTCGTTCCCGTGCCGCCGACCTGCCAGGCAGGGTTGACTCGCAACAAGTTCGCACCCGCCCGGGTGCCTGAGCCTCCCAACCTGGTGTCCGCCATGCCCGAGCCGCCACTTCCTAGCGTGCCCGGCTGAATGGTGCCGCTTCCCATTTCGGGAGCCAGTAATCCTTTGTCGTGATGCTCGGCGGCCTCTACTGCGTTGGTCGCGGGGCCAGCGGCCTTGCGCTTCTCATAGGCTTTGGCCCAGATCTGTTCGTCTTTGGAAGGCGCAACACCACGGTATTGCTGCTGTTTGATGGTTTCGTAACGTTGATCGTCCTGAATTCCCGGAGTAATGCGTGGGCCTCGACTGTGCGCAGGCGTTAACTGTTCCGGCCGTGCCGAGGCCGAATATTGGCCCATATTGTGCCGGATAGTCGCGTCATTGAGATGGCCGTATTCCGGAAAGGCGGAGCGAAACTTATTGGGGTCGCTCAAGTGCTGCAGGATGGTTTGATCATTCGACCCCACGAGGCCTGGATACCGTAGCCGCACCTCTGCCACCGGATTGAACTTTACGACTTGACCTGCCATGTGTGATTACCAATATTGGGAGTGTCAGCGTTCAGGAGTAGAAAGTCCAAAGCTCACGAGGAGCTTGAGCTTTTTTCTTGAGCGAGGCCTGGACAGGGTTCAGAGCAGAGATGATTGAGTTTTGTGGAGAATCGTACGTCCCCAGTCCCATTCCGTCGGTAGGACCCTGGTATGGGAGATTCTGCTCGTCTTCGTTATCCTGATGGTCGGTGTCCTCGTCCCGCTGAGCATCATCATTTGGTTGAAGACTCCAGCCGGCTGGTGTTGCCTGACTATCTTGTGTCGGTTGCCGCGTCTGATATCGGCGCACAGAGTCATGATTGAGTTGTTGTCCCAGGCGGTCCACGTCCTCTTTAGCGTGCGCTAGGCGGTCCCGGTATCCCGTGGTTCCGATGCCGGCTGCACCTTCGACCAGGTTCCCGTACGGTGTCAGTCGCGCCAGCGTGTCGAAGAATTTTTTGAAACCGTGATACTGCGGAGGTCCCTTTTGCTCCATGCCGCTCAGCCGCTGGTTGGCTGCGTTGAACGCTGCCGTGGTTTGCGGGTTGGCGGTGTCGAAGGCATTCGCGCCGATCGGCCCGGCGCCCGTTTGCTTCGTTCCTGTATTGGGAGCGAGTTGCCGGCGCGCGACCGCGTTAGCCATTGCCGGATTTATTCCGTAGAGGTCTTTCATGCCGGCGACTACGGAATCCACTTGCGGCGAGCCAGGCAACGGCACATTGGGAGCTGTCGCATCTTGAATCGGCCCGCGCATCGGCCCGCGAGACGGCGGTACGTTGATCGGCGCCGGTGCGTTGCGCGGCGGCATTCCCAAAGTCCGCCGCTGCGGAAGTTGTTGTTGGATGGTTGGCAGACCAGGGCCAATGCGGCTCAGCATCTGTTGCCAGAGGTCATCGGGAAAACCGTAGAGTGGTGCCATGTCAGACTCCTATTTCTTCGCGTATGCCGCGCCAATCCCTCCCGCGGCGCTCAATGTGGTCAGCGCGAGCTGGTCGAGGAAGCTTGGGTTACGCGCTGCTTCGTTCGCAATTCCCGCCTGCGTGTTCAGGTACTCAACCGGGATTCCCATCAACCGCGCCATTGTCTGCGCGTCTATCCCGTACAGTTGGCTCATGCCCTGCAGCGCGGCGATCTTCCTCCCCATCGACGTTGCGTCTTGTTGCCCTCGCTCTTGTGACAGTGCTTGTGAGCGGCTGCGTGCGAGCTGGTCCTCATTTTCACCGAGCCCAGAATAGTTGCCGGTGACACCGGCGCGATGTTCAGCAACGGTTTGCGCCGCGTCGAATGGACCGCCCGCAGTTGCCAATCCCGCGCCTCTCTCCTCTGCCGACATCGGCGTGTCGTAAATGCTCTGGTATTGCGGCAGCAGCCTTGCGCGGTCCGCTTGCTGCTGGGTGAAGAGCTGCTGATTGTAAGCGTCCTGTTTTTCCCGCTCAGCTTCAGCAGCAGCAGACGCCTGCTTTTGCGATGAGGTCTCGCCACCGCGTGCCCAGGCGATCGGTCCGGAATAGTCGTTAGAGTCCTCTTCCAGAACTTCGCCTGTGATCATCGAGATCACCAGTTTGTTATAGATTTTCATCAGGGTTGTCCTCCTTTTTTACAATCTTGTTCCAGGCTGGCCATGGCCGAAACCATCCTAGCCGTTTCAGCTTACGGCCAAATGATTTGTCTAGATGTGGAGGCGGGAATGCATAGCCATCTTCGATCCCCTTGGCAGCCGCATCCTGCAATGCGGCCTTGTGGATGCACAAAAAACGCGACCATCGCTCTCGCGCGGAAACCTTATCTTCCCGATCCACCAGCATGTAAGCTTCCACCGTTGGTCTCAGCAGAATTGCCATGCGCACCGTTCCACTGTCATCTTCAAAGACAATTGCGCTCGCCATCTTTTCCAATTCGGGAAGCTGGTAGTCAATGCCCATCTGCGCGTGTATGGCCTTTAAAGCTCTGGCGTCTTCGGCTGTGGCGTGGCGGATTTTCATGTTAATTTGAGGGCATGAGAAGCACAGTCAGAACCGGAGCTAGCGTTGCGGCACTGTTGAAAACCGTCAGGGTATTGCCTCCAGCGACGTTGTATTGCATCTTGAAGGTGTGCGATGCTCCGTCGCCGGTAAAGAGGATATGGAACGATATGATCTGGATGGTGGTCCCGGTCAGACCCTGTGTCATCAACCCTGCACCTGCATCAGTAATGGCGAAGTTGGCATTCGTAGTGGCGCTCAGTGAGCAACTGCAACTAAATGTTATGAGAGCTTTCCATCCAACAGGAACGACCGTTGTGAATGATAGATTCGTTCCATCAATGTCGGTGAACGCTGCCAATGTGGTTGAGTAGTTGCCGGTTCCGCTCCCGGTCTTTTGCGTGACACCCATGATGGTGGTGCCCGCTTGGTTCTTGATCTTTCCATTGAGCAGTAAATCTCCCGTAACGGTCTCGTTGCCGCTGATAGTGGGTGTAACGATCGTTGGGCCGGTCTGCAGAACCACGGCTCCGCTTCCCGTGGTACTGCCCAGCGCTGAAGACCCTCCCGTTACAGCCGTCGGCGCACCAAAGGGGAGATAACCGCTGAATTGCGAAGTGAACGCTTGGCAACGGCACCGCCAATACAATGTTGCCGTGCCGATGTTGATAGTAGCGGCCTGCAGAATGCCCAACGGGTAAACGGTTGCGCTGGCAAAATCCGCCGTAGCCGAAGATTCCACAAAATAATTCACCGGTTTGATGTTTGCTGAATTGGACGTGATGGAAACAAGAACTCCTCCACTGACCTGAGTGACCGAAAAAGCCGAGGGCGGCTGCGGAGCAAAGATAGGATTACCAGCTTTTGCAACTAAATTCTGTTGGCTCGGGAAAGGATCAATCCCAATAGCGTTGCCGAGCTGATTGATGGCCTGTTCGATCAGACGAAGGCTCTCTTTGGCTTCAGGGTCCTTTACCTGGTTCCATCGGTTGCTTAGCATCTAGGCCCCCCTCACCGGGCCCGCTGGGTCTTGCACAAATGCAGGAATAAATTTCTGCATCTTGAACCATGAACCTACGACGTTCGTTCCAAATCTGAACGCAATTCTTTCACTGAGCACACTGATGGGGCGCTCCAAATCGCGCGTTGCTGGATTGGATAAAGTGAGACTAGGTATGGCCTGTGCTGTGGTCAGGAGGCTGTTGGCAAACGCCGAGATCGCCAGTGTCCCGCTGCCCTCGACAAACATCGTAAGATAGGGAACAAGTTTTCTATGGGGTGTGATCCTGAACTGGGCCTCTTGCTCATGCGTCAGGAAAAAATAGGTGGTGTAATAGCTGTTGATAGCTGCGCCGTCATCTGTAAATTGCGTGTCCGAGAGCAGGTAAAGCTTCCCGTTCCCGGCTCCATTCCCAATCGCCATCTGTGCAGTACCGTCAAAGCGCTCTATAACAGCCCCGGAATTTGATGTTACGTTCCATGGAGCCCAACGCCGGGCTTTAGATAGAGCCCGCAATGTTCCCGTATAAATGAAAAGCTGTACCGCATGCCCGTCGGCAATTTCTGCCGCTGAATTCATTCCCCGGTAATCTAACGTGTAAATCTTATTGGGAGTTGCGAACGCTGCTGTTCCATTACCGCTCGAGGCGTTGCCAGCGACCTGCGTATAAGTGAAAGTCGTGGAACTCGGAATTGTAGAAATGACAAAAGTGCTGTTGAAGCTGGGATCGCTTACCCCAGCAATCGTTACTGCTCCGCCGACGCTGAAGCTGTGCGCCGCGGATGTGGTAATGGTTACCACATTGCTGCTGCGAGATGCCCCGCTGCCCGTAATATTGGCCATAGTGGGAACTCCGAAATACATCCGGCGCGTGCGCGTCTCCACCGCCGTCCAGATTGTCTGTAAGGCATTGTCATTGATGGCATCCCATGTCGGCTGTATCTCCTGACTCAACTTTCGCGGTTCGCCGCCATCCGTCAAATAGGCCCCGCTTCGGTCTGCGAGGATGGCCCAGTCCTCACCGACCGAAACTCCGTTAATAGATGGCGTTCCGATCTTGTTGCTGACCTCGGTCACCGTCCACTGCGCCGGCTCGCTATTACCCGTGTCCTGGGTGACATACAGGCTTCTCTCTTTCACAATAAACAGCCGCTCTTTGATCTTGAAGACAGAAGTAATTCTCTGCCCGTTGTTAGGTGTGACTGAGATGACTCCATTAACTCCGTCATAGCTTTCCGGGTCAAAGACCCGGCTCACCCTCAAAGTGCTGTCGTTGTAGGGCTGGTTTGTGGGATAGACTTCGATGTTGTCCACGATGAAGCCGGCGCCGTTATTCGGCGTGCCAGTGGTAAACACCCGCATCACTAGATCAGAAGGGATGGTGGCGAGTTGCGCCGCCGTTCCCAGCACTGCGGTAAATTCCTGGTAACTGGATGTGACTTGGCTGGAAGCCAGCAACATTCCAGTTGTGTTGACAGTTGAGCTGGCAAGGTCAATCTTGAATGATGCTCCTAGCCCCGGACTTCCCGACAGTCGCACCCTGGCCCGTACCGAATACCCGACATTGGGGCGAAGAATGGGAACTCCATTGATGTCTTGATAGGCGCTCTGGAAGATAAGCCCGACCGCCGCATTACCATTCCCTAGCATGTTATAGGCAGAGCCCCAAACCACGTTGGTTCTCTCCTGTGAGCCCCCCGTGCCAAATGTGCCATCTAATGTCCATCCCAAGGGAACATTGCCATTGAATCCGCCATCAAACGTCAGGTTGAGGAAGTTGTTGACTTTGTTTCGCTCTCCCCACCAGATAAGCCGCCCGTTGTAGTCAATAACGCCAGCACATTCCCCCAGCTCGAGCAGGCGGAATAGGTAATCCACCGAGGTTCCTGATTGCAACTGGGCATCAGTGAAGTCGAAATCCAAAGGACCTGTGTTGGCAGGGTTATTGTCGAAAATCTCCATTTGCGGCAGGCCATTTTGGCCGTTGGTGAAGAAGAAGCTCGACTGCCCGGCAGCCGTAAAGCAAACAATCCTTGCCTGAATATTCGCAGGCCCGGTCCAGACATTCGTGAGCGTGACTTTCTTCCCTCCGCTGGCGGTCCAAGTTGTCGGCGGCGAGGGTTGAGTCCAGTAGCCTTGCCGGTCAACAAAGAAGACAGAAACTTTGTGCACCCCAGCCGGTATATTCCCCGCAGCGCCCGACTCTACCGCTGTAATCGCTGCTCCCGGACCTGCTTGGCTTACCCTATCCAGGTTGACGTTATCGAACAATCGCGGAATATCTGTCCCAAACTTGCCATCGCTGAATGCCAGCCACTCTTTAGCGAATTGGCTGGTGGCACTGGCAAACTGCGAAGTGCTTTTGCAATAAGAGCTCGCGGTCATGAGCGAGGGTGAAGCCAACGAAACAACCCCGTCCGCCGTCTCCTGCGCGAGCTGCCCCGCAGAGTCGAAGGTTAGGGTTTTCACCGTACCCGGTTGTGGAATGTACGTCTTTATGTAGTTAACATTAGGCCCTAGGCCAGTGACCTTCGCTAGCAACCCTGGGCGAGTTTTTACCGCTCCTGCCAGTTCAAAAGCTACATCCTGGCAGTCTGGGGACACTCCCGCTGGAAGCTCTGAGGGCGAAAGGTCAGTAACCAACCCAGAGAATACTTCAAGGGGAACGTCAATGTATCCGGCAACCGACATTGTTACTCAGCCCTCGATTTCAAAGTTGTAGGTCTCTCAGCACTTAGTGCGAGTTCTAATAGTTGCTTTTAAAGAAGTACTGCTTTTAGAGAAGCTTGCGGTAAGTGATGTTCAGGAAGATAGAATCCGTGAGGACAGTTGAGGGGTAAGCGCCGGCGCCGAGTTCGCTGCCGCCTGCCTGAATGAACTTTATGAGCCACGTCTTCAGTGTGTTTCCTGCAACAATCTGGAAGTACCCGCCCGAGAACCCGAAGGTTCCCGGGCCTCCATTTGAATCCGCGATGACATTTATGGGAGGCAGGTCGCTGGGCACAACCGAGGCTACAGTTGAAAAATCGAGCGTATCACCTCCTGTAGAATAACTTCCTGAAAAACTCAAAGTTGCGATTGCATAAACAAAATTGTTTGCGCTGGCATCTATATTGTTGGATGTGAGCGTGATCGTAACTGCCATTGTTTTCTCCTTAATTTGTCATGCTGAAAACATGCCTGACACTCAGCATTACCTCTCAATACCAGAATGCTGGAGTCTGTCGGCTACTGTATGGTCTCCGGCGCACAGGCGAACGCTGTCGGCTGCGAATATCACGGGAAAGGATCGCGTTAAGTGCGTCTTGCCCTGCTGCGTCCCAATCTCTTGCCAGTGGAGACCCTCTCGACTGCGAAGCCAGCGCCGCAGTGAAGAACGTAAGCGCATTTCTGCAACTACGAATCAGTACCGGGCTTGTACTATCTATCAGGTCGGGTAACTGTTTCTGGTAGCGCAATCTTATTTGCCTGTCTTGCGTGGCCCCGATAAAATAGATTGCGTCAACTCTCCATTCCCAGAATCCAAGTGCTGGTCCTTGCATCTGCGAGGGCAGCCCGCCACGTTCGGTCATGTCAATCATCTCGACAAAGTCGTCCGAGCTGCCGCTCTGCCGCTCCCATAACTTGAGTGGGTTCAGCAGGTCTCCTGGCGGTTGGTACGTCACCACTGCCGACGGGTCCACCGCTGTCATCGCTGGGATGATCGCGTACACATCGTCTTCTGTGAACACCGTCGAGCCAATGTTTGCCAGCGACCGTTGAATTTTGCGGTAGGCCACGTTCATATATGGGATAAGGTTGATCTGCCCGGCTGCCTGCGTTCCCATCGCAACTGCAACGTAAAGGTTTGCGCCTTGGTCATTCAGCAAAGCTTGGGCATGTGTAGCTATGGTTCCGGCATTATCGAATTGTCCGAATGGAACAACAATGGATGGCATTTATTCTTTTCTTTACTTTGTGATCACAATTGGAACAGCGTTATGGGGACATGCGACGGATTCATGCTCGATGTAAGAGCTCTATCTATGTTGCTTCCCGCGAGCCACTTCTTGTTTCCCTGCAAGGACAGGTTCCGACTCAAGCTCAGCTTGGAGCAACGATCCCGCGGATTGTGACTGAATTTTAGGCTTAACCAGCCCATATTTTGCTGCCAGCTCTTGATCGAGAATCGCTCCGCATCCCTTGCATCTGGCTGCACTTGCCGGGATACTCTCCGCGCACACGGGGCATTCTTTCTTCAGTCGCAGGTCGGGGAGCCAAGGTTTGTTGAGCTTGAAATATCGTCCAGCCGAACGGTGCAAATCGCTGATGTTAACTTTCAATCCTCGGTCCCATTCTTGATCGGCTACATTGACTAGGCGTTTGTAAAACTCTTCTAGCTTCCCTCTCGCGCTCTCCACTTCATGTTCTGTGGGTGTCTCACCGTTTTCAATGACGAAGAATCCAGAATAGCTGTGTTCACCGATGTCATTATTAAAAATTCTGCAAATGTCCTCCGCGGTCTCGCGCGCAGGGATGAAAACTGGCAGCGTTTTGCCTTCCCCAAGGTCAATGTGGTCCGTATGTGGAGTGATGCGCGTAATGCTGTAGCCGTCACTTGGCTTTTTCCCGTGGATTACGACAGGAGCCATATAGTGCCACATATTGATAGGCCCCCATGTCTTTTCCGTAATGTTGCAGATAAAAGCATCTTCATGTGAAGGCTGGCTGTTAAGTTGTTTCGCTAATTCCTCTGCTGCTAGGATGTTGCCATCGCGTACAGCTTTGTGAAATTTTGCCCGTAATTCATCTATGGAAATTGCCACAAATCCTCCTGGCTCAGTTTTTCAGATCTCAGTGCTGAGGATTAGTCACAGACAACTGAGGATTATTAGCCTTGCCGTCGGGCAAGTCTTTGAAACCGGTCAAGACAACCTGGCCGTTCGCTCCATGGAACGGCAACATAGCATCGGAAACTATATCGAGGTTTTCCTTCTGAATGGTTTCCTGTTTTTTTTCTTCCCGACGGAAGAGTGCCGCCTTCCTTTGCGCGGCTGAAAAATTGCGGCTGGCCTCAATGCATCTGACGATTCCTTCTACAATCGGCTCTGTCAGCGGCACAAAGTTGCCATTGTGGTCTTCCACTACAAAAGCGAGTTCATAATCTCCGCGCTCCGGGTACGGCCCGAGCTGGGCAACAGCTTGTCCACGGAGATACTCCGTCGTCTGCTGATGCCAGCTCTCAGGAGAGCCATATTCTTCCGGTGGCAGCCACTTTTCTACGATCCAGCGATCAGGATGTGTCCAATACTTGGGCACGCGACGTGTTTCGATCACAGTCCGGATCCAAATCCCGCTTTCGCTGTAGTCCTCCCACTCGCCTCCAACAATTTCCGTGCGAGTACTTGACCAGGATGTTCGATAATTAGGGTCGCCGAAGCGGTTCTTGCCACCAACCAGCAAAAGCCGTTCAGCCACCCACTTGGGAGCTTCCATTTTCGTTTATTGCCTTGGAGTAATAGACACCGAGTTAATAATCGGGCCTGTGATGTTATTTGCGTTGGCTGCCTGCAGGTTCACTGAAAGGTAAATCTGCTTAGTCAGGTTGACCGCTGAAGATGCCGCTGCGGAAGCATCGGCGGTCACTACTTGAGTAGCAGGGACTGTGTTCAGGAAGTTGACCCACGGCCCGTCAGGGGTTGATGCCCAGAACTTACCGCTGGACCCAGTCGTTGAAGTCTGCAATGTAACGCAGCCTTCAAACGTTCCTGCAGCGGCCTGTGTTTGCGTTGGGAAAGCAAGCGTAGAAACCGTAACCGGGGACTGCGCATATTCATTAGCTATGTTAACGTTTACGGTTAATAGGGACCCCGCTGCCTGCGTTGCTGTCGCGCCCTTAATGCAGAGATCCCAGGAAGCGCCCAGCTTGTTAAAGTATCCAGCCGGGATAGGACCGATCTGAGCAGCATCAGCATTGGAAGCATTCAGCGTTGCCGTCGCCACAAAGATGCCAAACGGGTAGTTCTGGACGAAAGGCGCGGGAAAGGCACCGCTGAAGGGCTGCGGAGTATAGCTCACAAAGGCATTGGATTCGACGCTCGGTTTAGCTGTGTTTGATGGGTTGGCTGCAGTTATGGTAGCGGTTGCTCCAATCGCACACGCTGGAATTGAAGAAGCGGGCAGGAGTGTTGACAGGGGGCAATTAGCAGAAGTCAGCGGAGAGGCAGCCAGGATTTCATTGCCGCTGCCGCCCGCCGTACTCAGCCGGGGCAACCATCCACAAGCTCCAGCCGTTGCCGCCGGCGATGGAAAAGTTACCCCTGTCGTGGTGGCAGTGGCAGCCGATTCTGCTGAATCAAGGCTTATGCCGCCTCGGCAATCTACATAGGCTTCCGTTCCCTTGTATGCGCCCGAACTCAAACCTCCGGTCACAACGCCTAGGGTTGGCGCGGCTGGTGCGGCAATCAAGATGACCGCCGAAGGTTCAGGCGCCCAGTAGCGCGGCGGGAAGCTACGCAAGTCTTCAATGGTCACCGTGGCAGCAATTGCTCCCGGAAGTGTCGCTCCAGAACTGAAGGTGGGAGAGAGAACAGAGTTGAAGAGTGTTGTGTCAGTTCCGTTGAAGTCCCCTGCCACTGTCACCATGCCACACTTAGTCGGCTGCACCGGACTCGCGCAGTCGTTGATGGCTTCCTGTAGGCCAAAGGTCCCGGAGGTGACAAACGTCCCCGGACCATGCAGAAATGAAAAGCTTGCGGTGATGGCGCAGGTTGGGAGTTGTCCAGGGATTGCCGCGCTCCCACACCCGGAAACCGAAGTGGGTGTGACCGTTTCTTGGTTGGCTCCGATGTCAATTGTGATGGGAGCATTGACATTGAACGGATTGATGGATCGCCCATCGGTAAGGTTGACCATTCCCTGCTTGAGCTGGATGGTTTGTGTACCAGTGGCTGCATTTCCGCTGGCCACTTGCACAGCCCAGTGATTGTAGGCGGTCACGAACGCGCGTCCGGGAGCGCGGCTTGGCTCTCCTTGCCCAAAAGCCGACAGTGAGAGCGCAAATACAATTGCGAGTGCTGCAAGAACCTTTTTCATTTTCAAAATCTCCTGATTTTCAATCCCGGTATGCCGGGATGAAATAAGTTGGGGCGGAACTTGGTTGAGTTCCACCCCAAAAGTGGCCACTAAATTTGCTCGAAGTTAGAGATTGTTTTTAGTACCCGGTCGGGCGAGCCAGGTTGTCAATGAATGCCCCCGAACGTGGTGAATCGTTCCACACCTGAAAGCCAGTATCGAATGAGAACCACTGCGTTGCCTGCGGCGCACCGGCGCCAGGACCCGAAGTGACGATGATTGGGAATATAGTTTTCCCGCTACCATCATCCCAGTATCCAATGTCTTTAGAGACAGCCCTGCCCCAGTGGCTCAGATCAATGAAGTCAATACGGGTTTGGTCGGCATAGATTGAAGGTTGAATCTTGACACCGCCAATTGTTTTCTGTCCGGTGAAGAGCAGATCCAAAGAGTCTGCTCCGCCGTTGGGCCCTTCCTTGATGACTTGGCTAATGGTGATTCCAAGGTTTTCCCAGGCATGTTCCTGCTCAACGTTCATGTACGCAATAAGCTTCTTCATGTCTTGGTCTTTTCTTACGCCTAATGCTTTGCGCATTTTGTTGTAGGCTAGGCGGGCCATTGTGGGAGTAAGCGCAGCATTGCCGCCGTTAACGCGCGGTGTTGCTAGTTCCACCGGATAGGTCGCACGATTCAGGTTCAGCCACGTTCCCGTTGTGGAATTATTCTGGTGGTATTTGAGCCCGAACAATGACGACTGCGTTGTCAGACTGCCCGAGAGTCCCTGTACGGCGATGACGTCTGTTGCCACGGTTCCCGACGGAGAAGCGTCCACTGTAATAGTCTGCGCCGTCACCGGATCGGCTGCAGTTACATTGGCCGGACCGCGATTGATGCTTAACGTGTTGTCATACACCTGAATTTGCTGGCCTTTGTAGACCAGTGCCGCGCCATTGGGAACCGCCATTGTATATGTAGTGCCAGAGACGTTGTTGATGGCTCCCAGTACGCCGTTGCCATTGGTCTGCAACAGCTTATTCAGGAAAGCGCGGAATTGCGCCATGCCGTTGGTGACTTCGCGCTTCACCACGTTCTCGACTGCCTTCTCTTTGGAATCCGTGGTGTAGCGGACTTGGGTGTTGATTTCAATCGGGAATGACCAGTAAAACGGTGTGACCTGCGCTACGTCGTATAGGGTTGCTGAACCACGGCCGACGGCGCCGCCATCCGGGCTGTACTGCTGGCCGCGTCCGCCAGGCGTGATCTGTAGTGGTATACGCATTAAACGGGCGGACACATATTCAATGTCTCCGCGCTTCTGGATCAGCCCGAGAAGCTCGTCATCGCGCTCGTACATGAGCGACAACACGTCGCGGACTTTTTCCAGTTGCGCAGCAAGGGTATCGTTGACTGATTGTGCTGCACCAATAGGCATAGTTGCTCCTGCGCTCTAAGTTCGTGGTTTTGTTGAGACTGAACTGAGAACTGTTTTTTAAGATGGCGCGGTGACGCTGGCTTCGATTAACGTTTGAGGGCCCAATCAATTAATTGTTCATCCGACATGTCGCGCGCCTCATCTTTGGTGATCTTGGCGTGCGGCCTGCCGTGCGTGAGTCCTCCGCCGCTAATATCGGTGCGGCGTGCCGCGCTTTCGGCCTTTTCGGCTGCATATTTGGCTTGGTCGATCTGCCGCGGCGTCCAGGTTTGCAACACCTGTTTGGCCACGGGCTTAAGGTGTAAGAGTGCGCGTGAGACGATGATCTTGGAAGCAACTTCACGGTTTTGCGCTCCGTAGTTCATGCTCGTGTGAAGGGGAATGACTTGGTTGTAGTAATAGTTGTCGCTTTTAAGGCGCTGTTGAATTCCAGCGTGAATTTGATCAGCGAGAGATTGAACTGCTCCTTCGCGGGCATAGGCGGGTAGTCCTTTGGCTACCGGCTCGATCAGTTTGTGAATTTCGCCATCAATCTGTGGAATCACAGTTCGGTTTATTGAATCTGAAAATGTCGCACTCTGCTGCAGGGTGAGGCTGTTGAGTTCGCGTTCGAGCATCTGCTCGCGCTGCGTCTTCGCTTCCGCCAGTGGCGGTCTTTGCCCGGTGGATCCTCCATTTCCACTGACCCACTGTACGAGCTGGCTTGCCAGTCGCTGCAGCGAATGCAGATCGTTGTTTTCCAGTGCCTGCGCTATCATCCCCAGGTGCTCATGAAAACCCTCTCCCGCAAGTGCCTGGGTCGCAAGACCTGAAGTAAATGCCTGATAAAGTTCCGGCTGCTTTTCTCTTACCAGGTCCGAGCTGACCTTGAGCATTGCGCCAAACGCCTGCGGGTCCATCGCAAGCATGTTGGCCGCCAGCTCTCGTTGCGCGTAAGGATCGCGTGAGAAAAATAGCTGGTCGCTCTGCTCCATCTCCCTTGCCTTGGAGAGGACCGCTTTCGCATCCGCAGCACCGCCGGGGAAAAGCTCCCGCACAGCGCGTGCTTCAGCAACCGTGGGGAAGATCTCGCGGAAGGCCTGATGTTGGTCCCAAAGCCGCTGTAATTCGGGCTTGATTTCAGGGTTAGCTGCAATCGCCTTTTTGAATGACTCTGGAAACGGTTGGCCAGCGGCAATCTCTTCTTCATCTGAGGGAACATCTTTTTCGTCTTTGGCCGCTTGTGGATTGTCTTCCTGCGTTTTTTGATCGTTTGGTTCTTTATATTCAGCACGGTACGCGTCAGGCTCGAGCCCAACAAGTTCCTCGTCTGACTTCGCGGGACCGGTCTCTACCGCATCATCTTCTATTGCGATGGTTTCCGATGTCGCTGTCCCAGAGTTCACCGCTGGGGCGGCTTCTATCTCAGGCATTGATGTCTCCTGGTGTTTTTTGCAAAGCTGGATTGCCTGGAGCGGCCTGCACCATCCCTGGCGCTTTTGTGTTTTTGGACGCAGCGGCTTTTGCGTCTGGTGCGTTCGCCATCATTGCCTGCTTACGCATCATCGCCTGTTTGTGCATTAGCGCATGGGCACGAACATTTTCAAATCCCTGCGGATCATCAATCTTCGCCTGCTGGCCGGCATCGGAGTTGGCCCAGCGCACGCACTCGCCAAACTCCACCGCGTGCTCGTCAAACAGCTCATCAATCCCAATGCTGGGCATGGTCTTTGGAACCATGGCGCCTGTCATCGGATCGGGTGTCGCGCTCTGTATCGGTCCCGATTGCAGCAACTGCGCAATTTCCCGCATCTGCTTTGCCCGCGAGTCTTCTCCAGGGACTACGATCTCGGTCAGCCCGATTGTGTCTTTGATCCAGTTAATGTTGGCCGGATCAGCAAGAATCCGTGTAATTTCAGGGTCTTTGGATTGCATCAACTGCTGCAGCACCGCCCGCTGTTGGCTCCTGAGGCGCGGGAATGTCTCGGAAACTTCCGTTCGCATCTGGATATTGCCGCGCAGGTCCGCTTCCCGGATCCACTTCGATTCAAACTCCCCGCCCTCTCCTAGAATGGGAATCTCAACATCTTCAGGCCGGTTCTTGCGGAAGCAATCCACCGCATTTTCCATAGTGCGAGCGTAAAAATCTTTCAACCGCCGCCACACCATGCCCAGGCGCCCCATGGCCTGATCGCGTGCCTGCGCGTAGGCACTCGCCGTCTTGATGTCATCCATTGAGCCGCCATACACGGCGGGGAACAGCCCAGTAAGCATCTGTGCTACGGGGCCAATTAAGTCTTGCTGGTGTTGAATGAAGTCGCGGGAAATGACCGCTGGTGCCGGCTGAAAGAAGCTGTCAGCTAGTGACATCCCTGGCTTTGCTCTCGCCGGATAATGCGCGGCTGGCTCGGCCGTCTGCGAAGGCAGCGCATCGAAATCCAGCGTCTCCGGGTCGGCGTACACCGGCGGAATGCCAAACTCGTAGGTTTCAGCTTGTATGTTGGAGAGGACGTTATATCTCTCCTGGATCTCCATCATCGAGCTGCCAACTGCCGGCCGGTTCTGTCCATCGCCGGGCAGCGCATGTTTCACCACCCAGTGTTCATCCATCTTCTCGTTGCGGCTCTCCAGGTACGTGTTCCCGGCAAAGGCTATGTAGCAGCCATTGGGAAACAATTCCAGCAACCTCTCGCGGATTTTCTTGTCTTCAATTTCGTAAAACGCCCATGGGCGCAGCCATGTGCGCAGGTAGGTGACGAGTTTCTCCAGCGCGTCGCCCGTATGCGCCACCGGCAACCCTTGCCGCACGCTGATTCGCGAGGCCCGCGAGTAAACGTCTTCGGCATCCACCGCGCCAAAATTGATGATCTTGTCCGCCGCATGAGGATACGATGCTCGCAGCCGCGCCCGGTGCGCCTCCACCTCCCACTGCAGGTACGGATATTCGTGCTGCTCCGTCGCCCACACCGGCGTGTTCAGCTCCAGTCCACCGATGATCGTGATAAGCTCCTGCCCTCGCGGTACTTTGCGCGTGTTGGTTAATTTGGGTGATTCAACCATCTCCGCCAGCTTGAAATCTTCTTCCGTCAGTGGCTGCCCGCACTTGCACACCGCTCCAAAAGTACTGGTTCTAGCCCCGAAGGTATTAGGCCCGGTTTCAGAAGTGTTTGCCTCGGTCGTTCGTGTTTGCAAGCCGTTAGTTTCACCGTTCAACTCGTCGGCGCTCAGTTTTGGCGACCCGAAACTCGAAACTGGAAACTCGGAACTGCTTTTCTGAGTACTGAGTACTGAGGACTGAGTACTAGTGGGTGTTTCGCTTCCGCACACCGGACACAGATACGCATCCTCTCCCAGCTTCACCATGTCCACGTCGTAGTCTTCTACTTCACGGTAGCCGAACCTGTCGCCATCGGCCACGTAGCGCGTGTAGCTGCCAATCTTTCCGTCGGTCCACAAATACCAGCCAACCGAGGTCAGCAGGTCGGCCACATGGTTGTTTTCTTCAATCAGGTCCACGATCTTGGTCGCCGCCTTGGCCGTGGAAATGTCCTGCTCCGACTGTGCCGACTGCGGAAACGCCCGCACCGAAGGCACGTCTTGCGAGATCAGGGCGATAAAACTCAGCCCGAACGCTTGGAAGTAATTGGTGACGAACTGGTAGCGTTGCCCCTCGTACTGCGCTGCGTCGTCCATTGGCGTCATCTCAAAGGGCAGGTGCCAGCTCATGTCCGAGGGAGAGAAAAAGTTGTATTGCAGCCCCGCCCAGAACAGCCGCGCCTGCCGTATTCGTCTGATCTCCTGCCGCCGGCTTACGATGCCCTCGCGCCGGTAGTTATAGATAAGGTCGCGCAGCGCCGAGACAATCTCGGGCTCGTTCTTTTCCAGCTCTTCGTTGTTGGGGCCGTAATTGCTTGCAGCTTGTGGCTGAGAGCTTGGATCTGCTTCTGTGCTTGGAGCCTGGAACTTGGGGTTTGAGACTGGTTCTTGTGGTTTACCATCAAGTTCAGGCGTAGTAAATGCGCTGGTTGCCATAGATTATTTGGAAAGTTTCAGAGTGATAGGGCATGGCATCAGCCACGCGCGATTTCTAGTGGATCGTGTGGCACAGGCGTCCCCGCCTGTGCGATAGCGCCAGTAGTGTATTTCCTTTGTAACCTTGTTGCTGTTTTTATGTCATCCTGAAAGCGGAGGGGGCCGGTAATGGGCTCCCTCCATCTCACGCAGATCAGGGCTGATATCCGAGAAAATTTGAATGAAATTACAGGTAGTTTACTTCCAAATGCAGAAATCGCATTGCAAATCGTACCTCACAAAATCGTACTTACCCAGCTTGACTTTTGCGTGGACGAACCACCGGCTCTCCCGGCTCGTATTTCACTTTACTGCGGGCCTCCGCTGCTTCCTTTGTTTTCCCTATGTCTTCCAAAAACCGCGCGAAGAACTCAAACCCTCCTACAATTTCTGGATGCGAATTTGTGGCGTAGCGGTATTCCTTCTCGGCTTCATCGTCTTTGCCTTGTCCGGCCAAGCAATTGGCCAAATACAGATGCGTCCAATATTCTTCCGGGTCGTTCTCCAGGGTGCGCCGTAGATGATGCTCCGCTCGCTCGAGATCGCCTGATTTGTGATAGAGCAACCCGATATGGTGGTGTGCAGCCGCATAATACGGATCGATTTCAATCGCCTTCTCCAATAACTTGACCGCTCTTTCAGGATTTCTCTCTTTCTCCATAAACGCAAGGTTATAGAGCGCCTCCTCGTAATTCGGATCCACTTTAATCGCTTCTTCAAAAGTCCGGCGGGCCGCTGCCATGTCATTCAAAGCATGATATGTGCCGCCCAGAAATGTAAGCGTGCCCACATCGTATTCATACTTGAGCGCTTTTAAGAACCAGTCTCTTGCGGCCCGCAGGGATTCTTTCCTGCGCCCATCCGTCCTTTTAAACTGCAGAATTCCCATGCACTTCATTGCATGAGAAAAGTTTGGATCTAGCCGTAATGCTTCTTTATAAGCCTCTTCGGTTTCTCTCCATCGCTTCAGTTCTTCGGCAGCTCTTCCATAGAGGCAGAAATGAACAGCGGTTTGTTTTTTTACTGCAATCTCTCTCCTGAGCTTGAGAGCACTCTCAAGGTCGCCTGAGTTCTTTGCCTCTTTAGCCTTATCTTCCAACGACCTCATGTTTAACACTCCGATTCAACTTCCCCAATGTTAAATTATTGTTTTCAACCAATCTACTCATCATCTGGCTCCTCGGGTGGCTCCTCTGCTGGCTTCTCCAGGCTCCTCTGCCTTCTTGTCTTCCTCTGCGTTCTTTCGCTCCTCCTCCTTCTCTGCCTCCTCCAGGCTTCTGATTTTGTCGAGGGGCTGCTGGACACCCTGGTCACTCTTACCAAGAACGAGGTTATAGCCTCCCGGTTGTTCACCTTCTTCACCAGCTTGTTTCCCCTGTTTTATCTTAATCTTCTGATACTGTCCCACCCCTTCTAATTGCTCTTGCGTGCCTTGAAGACTTCGGTCCTTCGGTGTCTTTGGCCTATTCGATGTAACCGGCCTATCCTGCGGATCAGGACGTTCCGAAACCTTAGCTCGTCGTGAGGCTTTCGCTGCCGGTTCGGGCTCTGTTTTGGCAGCTTCGGAGGCTTCTGAAGCGAGCTCCATCTTGCCCGTTTCAGGGTTTCTAACCCATTCAGGGGTGGTCCTGACTGCCTCCTGTTCCGGTGTAAGCGGTTTCGTTTCAACCGCGGCGCCTCGCGGCGCTCTGGGAGCCTTGGCTGGGGCCGCTTTGTACTGAGGAGCGTGGTAGTTCTGCTCAGCTTCAGGCGGCACATCCGAAGGCGTGACTTCCGGCGTTAGCATCCGTACCGGGGCGGCTTCGTCTAGCACGCCGCTAGGCATCGGCGCGCTCTCAGGCAGGATACCTTCAACTGCTGGGGCTCGCATTGCGCCTCGGCCCGCTATCGGCGCGACAGCGGTCGCTAGAGGTACTGCGATATCGCCCCAGATTGCCCCGGTCTTTCCTTCTTTGGCATTCTGCTCGATGTTACGGACAGGGACGCCGATCCCTTCAGCCAGCGGAGTTGAAAGATAACGATAGAAAGGGCCGTATCCGGCAGCTCTTTGCACTTCATTATGGCGTTGTTCAAGAGTTTTGCCGGTTTGTCGAACCGATTGCAGGTTATCCCAACCATGCTTCATCCCCATGATCGCCATGCCTGGCGGTCCCATGAACAGACCTTCGCCTAATCCGAGAAGCCCCTTGCCAACCTCCGGAACAGCTTCCTGGAAGTTCTTACTGAATGGCGACTCTGCTGGTTTGGAACCGCCACCCCTGTAATGGGCGCTTGGTGTGGGAGCGGGACGAGGCGAGCCCCAAGGGTCTCGGAAGCGTGCTGTGCTCTGTGGCTGATCCAGCTTGTAACCTGGCGGCAATGGAGGATGATCGAGCTGATAGCCGGTAGGAACCGGTGGAATCCCCGAGTGCGCCACGCCTGATTGCCGGTCCAGTTTGTACCCCGCCGGCAGCGGAGGAATTGCTGACGAACTCATCGAATTGGTTGCCCAGTTTGTGCATCAACCCATTGACCGTTATGCACAGCAATCTTGTGACCGTTAGGGCCCGTTGCGGTCACCCAGCCTTGCGGTGATGGTTGTTGGTTGCCGCCTGCACTACCATGCTGAGTCCCGCTCATTACTTGCTGCGCGCCGTGACCATATCCCCCAATCGCCGGAACCGGTCTCGCATTGAGCGGGGTGGAACCGAAGAGTGTATTTCTGCCTATTCCTGAATTGGGCGCGACACCTGTACTCCCCAGCCCTCCTCCCAAAATGGGAGCACCAAGCCGCGGACGAGCACCCGCCAACCCGCCTCCCAATAGATTCGTACCGCT
>Ga0210384_10000765_pt1 | contig 47684 bp, 44 predicted proteins | sample IncBWH2MmetaG_FD_160574 | JGI IMG/M metagenome (GOLD analysis project Ga0210384, IMG submission 160574) | Forest soil microbial communities from Barre Woods Harvard Forest LTER site, Petersham, Massachusetts, United States - Inc-BW-H-2-M | ecosystem: Environmental > Terrestrial > Soil >... | reverse complement strand
GAGTAGAGCCGGAACAGGTCGTCCTCGATCTTGCCCTCGACGTCGGCCGGCGTGATGGCGGCCGAGGTCGGGCGGATGGCCTCGTGCGCCTCCTGCGCGTTCTTTGACTTGGTCTTGTAGATGCGCGGCTCGTCGGCGACCTCATCCTTGCCGTAGAGGCGCGCCGCGACTGCGCGCATCTCGCTCACCGCCTCCGCCGCCATCGACACCGAGTCGGTGCGCATGTAGGTGATGAGGCCGACGCTGCCTTCGCCGATGTCGAGTCCCTCGTACAGCTGCTGCGCGAGGCGCATGGTGCGCCGCGCATTGAAGCCGAGCTTGCGCGCCGCCTCCTGCTGCAGCGTCGAGGTGGTGAACGGCGGGGCGGGATTGCGGCGCCGCTGCTTGCGATCGATCGCGAGTACCCGCAGCTGCCCCTGGCCGCCGGCGCCGGCGGCCGCCCGGATGCTGCGCTCGACCTCGCGCGCTGCGGATTCGTTGGTGAAGCTGAACTGTTCGACCTTCTGCCCCCGGTACTCCAGCAGCTTGAGCGGAAACGCCTGCCCGCTGTGCGCGCCCTCGCCATCGATGGACCAGTACTCCTGCGCGACGAACGCTGCGATCTCTTCCTCGCGCTCGCAGATCATGCGCAGCGCCGGGCTTTGCACGCGTCCGGCGGATAGCCCGCGGCGTACTTTCTTCCACAGCAACGGCGAGAGGTTGAAACCAACCAGGTAGTCGAGCGCGCGGCGCGCCTGCTGCGCGTTTACCAGTTCCAGCGACAGGCCGCGGGGTTCCCCGACCGCGGCGCGGATGGCGTTGCGGGTGATTTCGTAGAACACCACGCGATGCACGTCCTTGCCGTCGAGGTCGCCGCGCGCGGCGAGGATCTCCTTCAGATGCCAGGCGATCGCCTCGCCCTCGCGGTCCGGGTCAGTCGCCAGGTACAGCGCCTTGGCTTTGCGCAAGGAGCGCGCGATGGCCTCCACATGGCGCTCGTTCTTCTCGAGCACCTGGTATTTCATGGCATAGCCATTGTCAGGATCGACCGCGCCCTCCTTGGGCACCAGATCGCGCACGTGGCCGTAGGAGGCGAGCACGTCGAAGTCCCGGCCAAGATACTTCTTGATGGTCTTGGCCTTGGCGGGCGATTCGACGATGACCAGATTGTCAGCCATGAGGAGAGTCAGGAAACCTCGTGCCTTAGAAACGAAAAACCGCGGACGAGCCGCGGACCTGCAAACTGGCGACGACCGCGCTGCGCGTCAGTGCGGCGCATTGACCGGCAATTCCGACATCATGAGGCCGCCCAAACGCTCGACCGCGAGTTCCTCTCCGGGCTGACTGGACAGCACCATGAACACCACCCATTTGAGATGCTCGATATCCGGCTCACCCGGCAGAGCCAGGGCGCGCTCGATGACCATCTCACGCTGCTGCGCCGACAGCACACCCTGACGCTCCAGCGACAGCAGGTAGCCGCGGCAGTCCGCCGACAGGCGCGCGAGCTCACTGTCCGCGAATACCCGCACGGCGGGCGCGGGGCCGGCGGCGAGCGGCAGGGGGGCGCGTTCGTGCCCGAAGGCGAGATCGGTCAGCCAGTCGAGCGCGCGCTCGACGTTGGCGCGCGCAAATCCGGCGCGCCGCAGATCGCGCGCGAGGCGTTCGCGCCCCGGTACCTCCGCCGTTTCGGCGAGCATGTAGCGGTCGAACACGTAGATGAGAATGTCGAGAACGCTGCCAGTAGTCATCGCAAAAGATTATGGTATGCGGGTGTAGCGGCCACCAGGCAGCGCCGCCACACGTCCCTGGAGCTCCAGGATCAGCAACATCGAGGCCACCGATCCGCTCGGCAGGTTCGTGCGTGCGACGAGCACGTCAATGGTCGCCGGTTCAAAACCGAGCGCATCTAACAGCATTTCATACTCCTTGTCCAATACCGGGGGCGCGGACGCGGCGCTGCCGGCGTGCGCGGCGGCCTCCCGCGGCAGCGCGAGGCGCAGCTCCGCGAGCACATCCGCCGCCTCTTCCACCAGCTTCGCGCCGTCCTTGATGAGCCGGTGGCAGCCGCGGGCGAGCGGGCTGTGGATCGAGCCGGGGATCGCAAACACCTCGCGCCCGGATTCCGCCGCCAGGCGCGCGGTGATGAGCGAGCCGCTGTAGCGCGCGGCCTCGACGATGAGCGCGCCGAGTGACAGGCCGGCGATGATGCGGTTGCGCCGCGGGAAGTTCTGCTTGAGCGGCGCCGTGCGCGGTGCAAATTCCGACAGCAGCGCGCCGTGCTCGCGGATGCGCTGCGCGAGGGCGCTGTTCTCGGCCGGATAGATACGATCAAGACCGCCGCCGAGCACCGCCACGGTCAGGCCGCCGCCGTGCAACGCACCCTCGTGACTCGCCGCGTCGATGCCGAGCGCGAGACCGCTCGTCACCGTCAGCCCGGCGCGGGCGAACCAGGCGGCAAACTCGCGCGCCGTGGCGCGACCGGCGGGCGTGGGGTTGCGCGAGCCGACCATGGCGAGTTGCGGCGAGGACAGGGCCGCGACCGAGCCCTGCAGGTAGAGCGCCGCGGGCGCGCCGACCGTCTGCGCGAGCAGCGCCGGGTAGGCGGCATCCGTGCCAAGCAGAATCTGCGTGCCGCTCGAGCCAAGCCAGGCAAGGTCCGCAGCCAGCGCCGCCTCATCGGGTGCGCGCAGAAAATCCCGCGCGGCCGCGGGCAGCTCGACCTGACGCAGCACGGCGCCCGAGGCCGCGCGTTCCAGCTCGCCGTGCGCGGCGCCCAGCAGCGCCTGCAGGTGCGCCGTGGTGAGTGCGGGGGTCCGGGCGAGCAGTGCCCGTGCGCGCAAGGCATCCATGGCGCGAGCATAAAGGAAGGAGGCCGGCGGTCGCCGCTCGCAAATGGCACGCGAGTGGTGTGCGAGCCGCGGCGCTTACGTCAGGCGCCGCGGCTCACTGGAGAGGGGGACTTAAGGGTTATGCACCACGTCGCCGTTGTGGATGGCGTCGGATGCGCCGACGATCAGGGCGTAGCTGACCCGATCAAACACCTTGAACACGAGCGCGGTGCCGACGCGCTCATCGGGCAACGGCACCTGGCGCGCAAACGAGGTGCTGGTGCTGTCACCGATATTCTTGCCACCGCTGTACAGATCGAGCGTGCTGCCGCCGGCGGCATCCACCCCCAGTACCGTGCCCGGAGCCAGGCCGTGGCGCGTGCCGCGGTTGATGGCGACGACGTTGTACTGGCCGACGAGGTCCGTGCCGTTGACGACCGCGATAATGCGGCCGTGCACATCCCCGGCCGGAGCCTTGAGCATGAAATTCGCCGGTTCCTGCTGATCGGCGGTGAGCAGCCGGTCACCCTGCAGCGTCTCGCGCGCCGGATCGATCAGGAGCGCCTTGGCGGGATTCCCGGGTCGCTGCACCAGCGCCGTGGCGGTATAAATGCCCACGTAGCCAAGCGTCGCACCGTCGTCCGGATCACGCAGCTTGTCGCTCACGTGCATGACGCTGAAACGGCTGTTCTCATCGGCCGTGAGGTTGCGAACGTAGACCTCGTTGCCGGAGCCTGCGACCTGATGCAGGTCGCGGAAGGCAAGCACGTAGGGCGCGTGCTGGATCTGCTCGGCGGTGAGCAGCGTCGGCCGCGACAGGAACGCGGCGATCGCGGCATACGGGATGGTCGGAATCGCGTTGTCGAGCGCGGTGCTGCGCAGCCGCGGATCCAACCGCACAGCCCCGGCCTGCTCGAGGTTTACCTGCGGGCGCCCATCGGCGCCATAGGCGAGCGCGAGCGTATCGCCGGGATAAATAAGGTGTGGGTTCGGCACCTGCGGATTGATGATCCACACTTCCGGCCACAGCCACGGATCGCGCAGGAACATCGAGGCGATGCCCCACAGGGTGTCGCCGCGCTTGACCGTGTAGTGCTTCGGCGCGGTCGGATTCACGATGGCGCCGGGGTCGGGATGGCTGGCCGCAGCCGGGGCGCTGGCCCCGGGAGTGGCGGCCGCGGCGATGCCAGCTTCGGTCGCCGTCATATCCGGGGCGGGGGTGGCTGTCGCCGCTGCGGCAGCCACGGGTGCGGGTGCCGCCGCGGGTTCCCCGGCGCCGCGCAGGTGCGAGCAGCCGCAAACCGCCATCGTCAGGGCAGCCAGGGTCGCGGCAACGCGAGCCCCAAGTAACTGATTTGAGACCATCTCCACTCCTGTCGCGGACCACACAACCCGCGCCCGAAATTCTAATTGTTATACTGGCATGCCGCCGCTGCCCGTACGAATTAATGTCAAGTTTGTGCGCTGGATCACGGCTGGCGGTGTCCCCATATAGGCACTACCCATGGCGTTACGAACCATCCTCGAATTCCCCGATCCGCGCCTGCGAACGCGGGCCGCGCCCGTGACCCGTTTCGACGCGGCACTGGGTACGCTCATCGACGACCTGTTTCAGACCATGTACGCCGCGCCCGGGATCGGCCTCGCGGCCACGCAGGTGGACGTGCACCAGCGGGTCATCGTCATCGACGTCTCCAAGGACCACAAGGAACCAGTCACGCTTATCAACCCCGAGATCATCACCCGTGAGGGCGAGGCCAGCACCGAGGAAGGCTGCCTGTCGGTGCCCGGGATTTTCGATGAGGTGAAACGGGCGGCCAAGGTGCGCGTGCGCTCGCACGACCGCAAGGGCAGGCAGCTCGAGCGCGACTACGAGGACATTCTCGCCGTGTGCGTCCAGCACGAAATGGACCATCTCGACGGCAAGCTGTTCGTGGACTACCTGTCGGACCTGAAGCGCGAGCGCATTCGCAAGCGGCTCGACAAGGAGCGCCGCGAGCGTGGCTCGCGTCCGGCGGAGAAGCCCACCGGCGCGCGCCGCGCGTACTAGTAGATGGGAAAAAGTCGCCTGCGGCGCTTTTTCGGACCGCGGCTGGGTTTCCGCCGGCAAAAGGCGGGGCTCGATGCGCAGCCACTGCGATCACCTCAGCAGCCGAGCACTTCATGGCAAGGCTGGGCGTATGGGCTTTTGCCGGCTGCTCATTGCCAGGTTGGGTCGGCTAGTTCGACAGGCTGGTAGTGTTGCGCGTCGCCTTTGCCGGCACGCCGGAATTTGCGCTGCCCGCCCTTGCGGCGCTCATCACGCATCACGAGCTCATCGGGGTCCTGACACAACCGGACCGACCCGCCGGCCGCGGCCAGAAACTCTCATTCAGCCCCGTAAAAGCCGCCGCCCTCGCGGCGCAGCTGCCGCTGGCGCAACCGTCCTCGCTCAAGGATGCAGCGGGGCGTGCCCAACTTCGCGCCTGGAATCCGGACGTGCTGGTGGTGGTGGCCTATGGGCTGATTCTTCCGGCCGAAGTCCTGCGCCTGCCGCGCTTAGGCTGCGTGAATATTCATGCGTCGCTGCTGCCGCGCTGGCGCGGAGCGGCGCCAATTCAGCGCGCGATTCTCAACGGCGATACCGAAAGCGGCGTCTCCATCATGCAGATGGACGCGGGCCTGGATACAGGTCCGGTGCTCCTGCAGCGGCGCTGCCTGATTTCGCGCGACCACACGGGCGGTCTTCTGCACGATGAGCTGTCCGCGCTCGGGGCCGCGGCGCTGCTCGCCGCACTCGACGGGCTCGGGAGCGGCCTGCTGACACCCGCGCCGCAACCCGAGGAGGGCGCGAGCTATGCGGCGAAGATCGACAAGGCGGAGAGCCGCATTGACTGGAGTCGCGCCGCGCCCGACATCGAGCGCCAGGTGCGGGCCTTCAACCCCTGGCCGGTCGCTGAGACCACCCTTTCCGGCGAGCAGCTGCGGATTTTCGCGGCGCGCGCGGATTCTCCGCCGTACGACGCGGCAAAAGTGTCTAAAAGTGTCGATCCTGGTGTGATCGTTGCCATTCAGGGCGACTTCATGCGGGTTACCTGCGGCACGGGCACGCTCGCGGTCACCGAAGTCCAGCTGCCAGGGCGCCGGCGGGTCTCGGTGCGGGATTTTTCCCACAGTCGGGCGCTTTCGGGCCTGCGCCTTGGCTAGATCGCCATGGGCTCCCGGGGCGTCGGCGCTTGCCGGTGCCGCCCAGGCGTTGGACGCGGTGCTCTCCGACGGTCGCTCCGCGGACCTCGCCCTCGCGGGGTTCGAGACCTCCCCTGAGCGGGCCGCGGTTCGCGCCATCGCCCTCGGCACGATCCGCTGGTACCTGCGTCTGGCACCAGCCATTGCGTCGCTCCTCGAAAGACCCGCCGCCGTGTCCGCACCCGTCCACGCGCTGCTCACCGTCGCCGCCCACCAGGTCGAATACTCCCGCAACGCGCCCGAGGCGACCGTGCACGCCGCGGTCGATGCCGCGCGCATTCTCAACTCCACGCGTGCCACCGGATTCGTCAATGCGGTGCTGCGGCGCTTCGTGCGCGAACGGGCGACGCTCTTTGCGCGCCTCGATCAGAGCCCGTCTGCCCGCACGGCTCACCCGCAGTGGCTCATCGGAAAACTGCTGACGAGCTGGCCCGCAGAGTGCGCGGGGATCCTCGCGGCAAACAACGCCCACCCGCCGATGACCCTGCGACTCGATGCTTCACGCGCCTCGCGTGAGCTGTGCCTCGATCACCTGGCTTCAGCGGGAATTGAGGCCGTAATGAGCCAATGGATTGATTCCGCCATTACTTTGAATCACCCGGTAGCCGTATCGGTGCTTCCGGGATTCGCGGAAGGCTGGGTATCCGTGCAGGATGCGGGGGCTCAGCTGGCGCCGCGGCTGCTGGATGTTCAGGCCGGAATGCGGGTGCTGGACGCCTGCGCGGCGCCGGGCGGCAAGACCGGGCACCTGCTCGAGCAGGCGCTTCCCGGCGTAACGGTCACCGCCGTGGACGTCGATGCGGCACGTGTCGCGCGGATCGACGAAAACCTGAAACGCCTGCAAAAGCAGGCGCAGCTGATCGTTGCCGATGTCAGCAAACCGCAGAGCTTCTGGGATGGGCGGCCGTTTGACCGCATTCTCGTGGATGCGCCGTGCTCCTCGAGCGGGGTCATCCGCCGCCACCCCGACATCAAGCTCCTGCGCCGGCCCGATGACATCCCCCAGCTTGCCGCCGGGCAGCTCGCCATCCTCAGGGCGGCTTCCAGCATGCTAAGCCCCGGCGGCCGGCTGCTCTATTGCACCTGTTCCGTGCTCCCGGAAGAGAACGAGAACGTCATCGGGAAGCTGCTGGCGCAGGAGCCCGGGATGCGCATCGCGCAGATGCCGGCGGCTGCGGATCTCGCGCCCGGGGCGAAGAGCCGGACCCCGGGGGTGCAGCTGCTGCCCGGGGCAGAGGCGGGGACGGATGGCTTCTATTATGCTTGTCTCGAAAAGACAACGACTGGAACCTAAGGGGTAAGCCACCGGTCCCAGAACCAGTCCAGGGTCTGTTGTTGTATCCATGCTACGCCCCCATGCCGCCCTGCTTCTCTGCCTCGCGCTGGCCGCAGGGAGCCTCGCCCATGCAGACGCGCTCGACGGTGTCCTCGAGGTGCGCAGCGCGTACGTCAACATCGACAAGGGCGTGTTCCTGCTGCACGCGCGGGTGCAGTACCCGGACAACCCGGCCATCCGCGACGCGCTGCGCGACGGCATCACGCTCACCTTTGACCTGGATGCGCGCGTCGATCGCGAGCGCCGCCTGTGGTTCAACGCCAATGTCGTGGATCTGACGCTGCGACGCGAGCTCACCTACCACGCGGTGAGCGAGCGCTACGTGGTGCGCGACGCCCGCAGCGGCGACCAGGAGACGTTTCCAACACTCGAGGAGGCGCTCGACTACCTGGGCAAGGTGGACGCCTGGCCGATACTCGTCGAGCCGCAGCTCGATGGTGGCAGCTACACCATCAACGTGCGCGCCGGCGTGCGCCGCGGCCGCCTGCCGGCATCGCTGCGCACCATCCTCTTCTGGACCAACGACTGGGCGCGGGAAAGTGAGTGGTACACATGGTCGCTCCCGGTATAAGCGGGCGCCCGCCACGGCGCATGCGCTGGGTCGCGGTGGGCCAGGTGGTGTTATGGAGCGCCATGGGACTCGGCGCCTTTCTGCTGCTCGCCAAGAGCGTGCAGAACTCCGCCGAGTTCAACCGGCTGCAGGTGTGGATCCTGGGGGTAGACATCTGCGGGGTGCTCGCCTTAAGCGTGCTGCTGGCACGCAAGATCTGGCGGCTGGTGCGGGACTATCGCGCGCACGTGCCCGGCTCGCGCCTCACCGCCCGCACCGTGGGCATTTTCGGCGCGCTGGTCATCGCGCCGCTCCTGATCGTGTATCTGTCCTCGCTCGAGTTCATCAACCAGGGCATCGACAGCTGGTTCAAGGTGGAAGTGAAGCAGGGCCTGAGTGATGCGCTCGGGCTGTCACGCGCGGCGCTCGACCTGCGCATGCGCGAGTACTCACACCGCACGGTGGTGCTGGCCACGGCGCTGGCGAGCGCCAGCCCCGGCGACGTGCAGCGCGAACTCAATGCCGAGCGGCGCCTCAGTCAGGCGCTCGAGATCGCGCTCTTCGGTCCGCACGAGCGCATCATCGCGGCGAGCCTGGAGAATCCGCTCGACAGTCTGCCGGCGCACCCGCCGGCGGACCTGGTGCGGCAGGTCGGGCAGCACCTGCCGTACGTGAGCCTCGAACCGCAGGCCGACGGCCGCTACCTCATCCGCACCGCCGCCTCGCTCGCGGATTCGGGCAGCCGCGAGTCGCGCTTCGTGGTGGCGATTTATCCGGTACCGGCGCAGCTGGCCGCGCTGTCGGAAGCGGTGCAGAGCTCCTACAACCAGTACGGGGATCTGGCCGCGATACGCGAGCCGCTGAAGTACAGCTTCCGCCTCACGCTCACGCTGGTGGTGCTGCTCGCCATGCTCGCCGCCATCTACGGCGCCATCTACTCGGCACAGCGCCTGGTACGTCCGGTGCAGGATCTCATCGCCGGCACCCGCGCCGTCGGCAAGGGCGATTTCGCCACCCGCCTGCCGCTGCCCTCGCGCGACGAGATGGGGTTTCTGGTGCACTCCTTCAACGACATGACCAAGCGGCTGCGGCGCGCGCGCGCCGAAGCCACCCACAGCCAGCAGGCGGTCGAACGCGAGCGCGAGCGCCTCGCCATCATTCTCGCGCGCCTCTCGACCGGGGTGCTCGCCATTGATCACAACATGATCGTGCGCATGGCGAATGATGCGGCCGGCGCGATTCTCGGCGGCGAGCTGTCGAGCGCGACCGGGCGCGCGCTGCCGGAGCTGGCCGCCGGCAACGAGCGGCTGGGGCAGTTCGTGGCGGCGCTCGCGGTGCGCTTCGCCGGCGGCCGCGAAGAATGGCGCGAGCAGATCGACCTCGACGGCAGCAGCGGGCGGCGCACACTCATGTGCGCGTGCACGGCGCTGCCCGGCGAGGATTCCGACATGGGCTTCGTCATCGTGTTCGATGACATCACGGCGCTGCTGCAGGCGCAGCGCGATGCCGCCTGGGGCGAGGTGGCGCGCCGCCTGGCGCACGAAATCAAAAATCCCCTCACGCCCATCCAGCTGTCGGCCGAGCGCATGCGCCGGCGCCTGCTTGCCGGCATGAGCGAGGGCGACGCGGAGATCCTCGAGCGCGGCACCCGCACCATCGTGCAGCAGGTGCAGACCATGCAGCAGATGGTGAACGCGTTCAGCGAGTACGCGCGCGCCCCGGACATGCAGATCAGCCATTTCAGTCTCAACCAGCTGGTCACCGAGGTCGCGGACCTGTATCGCTCCCAGGATCCGCGCGCCCGCATCCGGCTCGATCTGGATCCCGCCATTACCGGCATCGAGGCCGACCGCGGCCGGGTGCGGCAGATTTTCAACAACCTGCTGACCAATGCGCTGGAAGCGCTCGAGGGCACGCCTGAGCCGCTGGTGGAGATCGGAACCCATTCTGACGTGACGCCCGAGGCGGCGTATGCGGAGGTCACCGTGTGTGACAATGGACCGGGCTTCCAGCGCGACCTGCTCGGCAGGGTGTTCGATCCCTACGTGACCAGCAAACCCAAGGGCACGGGACTGGGACTCGCGATCGTCAAGAAGATCGTCGAGGAACACGGCGGGCGGATTGATGCAGACAACCGGCCGCAGGGCGGCGCGCGCGTGCGGGTCGTGTTGCCGGTGAAAGACAGCACCCGCTCCGCCGCCGGCGGCGCGCGGGAGCGGCGCGATCAGTTGCGGAGGGAACGGGCATGAGCACTTCACACATTCTGGTGGTCGATGACGAGGCGGACATCCGCGGCCTGCTGAAGGAAATCCTTTCCGAGGAAGGCTACGAGGTGGACGTCGCCGCCAACGCCGCCCAGGCGCGTGCCTCGCGGGCCCGGCAGGTTCCGGACCTGGTGCTGCTCGACATCTGGATGCCGGACGTTGATGGCATCACGCTCCTGCGCGAGTGGTCGGCCGGCGCCACCGACGGCTGTCCCGTCGTCATGATGTCCGGACACAGCACGGTGGAGACGGCGGTGGAAGCCACACGGCTCGGCGCCTTCGACTTCGTGGAAAAACCCCTGTCGCTGGCGAAGCTGCTGCGCACGGTCGAGCGCGCGCTCGATGCCGGCCGGCGCCACCGCCAGTCGGGGAAGCTCCTGGGTTCGCCGCACGCCATCCCGGTGGGCAAGAGCCGCCTCATGCAGCAGCTGCGCTCGGACCTGCAGCAGATCGCGGCCAACGCTTCGCCGGTGCTGTTCGTCGGTGAACCCGGTTCCGGCCGCGAGGCCTTCGCGCGCTACCTGCACGAGCACGGGCCGCGTGCCAACTCACCGTTCGTAACGCTCATCGCCAGCACGCTGCGCGAGGTGGACGCGGAAGCGCGTCTCTTCGGGCGCGAGGAGCCGGGAGTCCCGCGGGTCATCGGGCTCCTCGAGGAGGCGGGCAATGGCTCGCTCTACCTGCAGGAGCTCGAGGATCTGCCGCCGGGCGTGCAGCGCCTGCTCGCCGGCGTGCTTGAATCGGGCCAGTTCACGCGCCTCGGCGGCAGCGAAACGCTCACCTTGCGCGCGCGCCTGCTGGCGGCGGGCCAGCCTGGCATCGAGCAGCGCGCCGGTGGCGAGACGCTGCGCCGGGATCTGCTCGGGCACCTGAACGTGCTGATCATGCGGGTGCCGCCGCTGCGCGAATACGCGGAGGATGTGCCGGAACTGCTGCGGCATCACGTCGATCGCCTGGTGGACGCCGACGGGCTCACCTTCCGGCGCTTCAGCGTCGCGGCGCAGAACCGGCTGCGCAACTACCCCTGGCCCGACAACGTGCGCGAGCTGCGCCACCTGGTGCACCGCCTGCTGATCCGCGGCGGCACCGAGGAGATACGCCTCGATGAGATTGAGCGCGAGCTCGCCGTGCAGACCCCGCCGGATGAGCCGCTGGTGAAGCAGGACCTGCTGGCGCTGCCACTGCGCGAGGCGCGGGAGCAGTTCGAGCGCGCCTATCTGCAACAGCAGCTGATGCTGTGCAACGGCAAGGTGGGGCAGCTCGCCAAGCGCGTCGGCATGGAGCGCACGCACCTCTATCGCAAGCTGCGCTCGCTCGGCGTGGACTTCAGGAATATCAGCGAGGACTAGCGACGGTTCGCGCCGGGCTGCCGCCGCGCGCAGGCGTCAGACATGACGGTCAGCAGCGACTACCTTGCCTATGTCCTGGAGCAGCTCGGCGAGCTCGGCGAGCTCGGCGATGTCAGTTCGCGCCGCATGTTCGGCGCCGCCGGCCTGTACTGCGGGGAAGCATTTTTTGGGCTGATAGCCGCCGACGTACTGTACCTGCGCGTGGATGATTCCAACCGCGCCGCTTACACCGCGCGCGGCGCGGCGCAGTTCCGGCCCTACGCCGACCGCCCGCACCTGAGCATGAACTACTACGAGACCCCCGCGGAGGTGCTGGAGGATGCGGCGCGGCTCGTGGAGTGGGCGCGACGCTCAGTGGCGGTTGCGATGCAAGCGCCGCCGGGCGCTCGCAGAGTTGCAACGCGCGCGCGACGCGCGGGCAAGCATAAGCGTTGACCTGCACGCTGCTGCGGGCCCGCCGCCTCAAGCTCAGTCGCCGACGCGGATCACCAGCGCATCCACCTCGGCTGCGTGCAGCTGCCTGCGCACCTTGTTGACCTCGTCGAGGTTGCTGATGGGGCCGATGCGCACGCGGTGCCAGACGTCCGCATCCACCGCGACGCGCTGCACCCTGGCCTGCACGCCCTGCAGTGCCAGCTGCTTCTGCACCCGGTTGGCGTCCGCCTCGTTGCGGTACGAGCCGGCCTGCAGCACGTAGACGCCGGGGCGCTCCACCTTGGCCGCGGCCGGCAGGTCACGCTTGACGTCCTTGTCCTTTTCCGGCACCACCACTTCGAAATTCGGCAGCATTTCGTAGAAGTCATACTTCGCGGCCGGCTTGGCGGCGCCCACACCGTTGGGATCCGCGTCCGCGGAACCTGCGCGGTGCGGCTGCGGATGCGGGGCATCCGCCGCTTCCTGCGACTGGCGCGCGCGGCCGCCGAGGTAGACGAACGCCATGCTGGCAACGACCGCGCCGGCGAGCATGCCGTAGCCAAACTCGCGCCACTTGCCCAGGCCGAGCGAGCGGCGCGGTGCGGATTTGTAGTCGCGCGCGCTGATTCTCGGCATGTGCCCTACATGCTCTCGGGTGCGGAGACGCCAAGCAGCGCCAGGCCGTTGCGCAGCACCTGCTGCACGCCGAGCACCAGCGCGAGGCGCGCGTTGCGCAGCGGCGGATCTTCTACGATGAAGCTCGCGGCGTTGTAGTAGGTGTGAAACACGTTGGCGAGCTCGCGCAGGTAGTGCGCCAGGGTGTGCGGCGCGCGGTTGATGGCCGCCTGCTCGAGGATTTCCGGGTAGCGGGTGACGCTGCGCTGCACCGCCTGCTCCTGCTCGCTCACCAGCAGGCCCGCGCTGGCGAGGCCCTGGGCGCGATCAAACTCAAGACCGCGGGCGGCGAGCTGCTTCATGACGCTCGCCACGCGCGCGTGCGCGTACTGGATGTAATAGACCGGATTGTCGTTGCTGCGCGCCTTGGCGAGCTCCAGATCGAAGTCCAGCGGCTGCTCGTGGCTGCGCATGAGGTAGAAAAAGCGGCAGGCATCGTTGCCGACTTCGGCGCGCAGCTGCCGCAGCGTTACGAACTGCGCCTCGCGCTTGCCCATGGGGATTTTTTCCGTACCCCGGAACAGGCTCACGAACTGGATCAGCGTCGCCTCCAGGCAGTCCTCGGGCTGTCCCATGGCGATGAGACCGGCGCGCACCCGCGCCACGTAACCGTGGTGGTCGGCGCCGAGCACGTCGATGAGGCGCGCGAAGCCGCGCTCGCGCTTCTCGAGGTGATAGGCGATGTCGGATGCGAAGTAGGTCTTCTGGCCGTTCTCACGCACCACCACGCGATCCTTTTCATCGCCGAACTCGGTGGCGCGGAACCAGGTCGCCCCGTCCTTGAGCACCAGCCGTCCCTGCGCCTCCAGCACCGCCAGCGCGTGATCGATGGCGCCGCTCGCGGCCAGCGCCGCTTCCGAGCACCAGCGATCGAAGACCACACCGAATTCGCCCAGGTCGCTGCGGATGTCGGCGAGCATTTCGGTGAGTGCGAGCTCGAGCACCTGGCGGAAACCCTCGGCGCCGATGAGCTCACGCGCGCGGCCGATGAGTGCATCGATGTAGGCCTCCTTGTCACCGGCTGGCGCATCGGCTGGCAGGTTCGCGAGCACCACCGCCGCGGGCTGCCGCAGCTTCTCGCCCGCCACCCGCTGCAGCTGCGCGGCAAGCGGGCGCACATACTCGCCACGGTAGCCATTCTGCGGAAACGGCAGCTCCTCGCCGCACAGTTCGAGGTAGCGCACCCAGGCGCTGACGGCGAGAATGTCCATCTGCCGTCCGGCGTCATTGACGTAGTACTCGCGCGCGACACTGAATCCGACCGCGCTGAGAATGTTCGCGAGCGTCGCGCCGTAGGCGGCCTGGCGTCCGTGCCCGACGTGCAGCGGGCCGGTTGGATTGGCGGAGACGAATTCCACCAGCACCCGCTCGCCGCCACCCAGGGCGCTCGCGCCGTACGCGGCTGCCTGCGAATGGATGCAGCCAAGCTCACGGGCGTAGGCGGCCGGCGTCAGGTGAAAGTTGATGAAGCCGGCGCCGGCGACTTGCGCGCGCGCCACCAGCGGACTCGCCGGCAGCGCCGCCACGATCGCGGCTGCGAGCTCGCGGGGATTTTTCCGCGCCGGCTTCGCCAGGCGCAGCGCCACATTGGTCGCAAAGTCGCCGTGCTGCGCTTCGCGCGTGCGCTCCACCACTACCGCAGCCGCGGCGGGCATCTGTGGCAGCACGCTGCCGGTGAGTCGGGTAAGGGAGGCGAGCAGCAGCTGCTCGAGTTCGTTTTTCAAGAGTGTGGAAATCCGCGCCAGTGCTTAGCGGCGTGAGTTTACCCGAATCAAAACAGCTCGAGCGGATCCACATCCAGCGACCAGCGCACCGCGCGCGCACCCTTGAGGTCTTCAACCTGCGGCAGCCACGCATCCAGGAAGGCATGCAGGCGCGCGCGGTCGGCGCTCTCGATGAGCAGCTGCGCGTGGTAGCGCCCGGCGCGCTTCGCCATCGCCGCTGGCACCGGACCTAACAGCCGCACGCCGCGCGGTGGGCGCGGGACGAGTGCGCGTGCGGCGCTCAGGAAGTCGAGCGCCGCTTCCCGGGTGCGGGCGGAATCGCGCAGTGCCGCCAGGCGACTGAACGGTGGCCAGCCGGTGAGCGAGCGCTCCTCGAGCGCCGCGTGCGCAAAGCCGTCGTAGCCCGCCGCCAGCAGGTTCTGCAGCAGCGGATGCTCGGGAAATTCGGTCTGGATCAATACTTCGCCCGCCTTTGCCCCGCGTCCCGCGCGCCCCGCCACCTGCACGATGGTCTGCGCGAGGCGCTCGGGGGCGCGAAAGTCGGTGCTGAACAGGCCCTGGTCGGCGTTCAGCACCACGACCAGCGTCATGTCCGGGAAGTCATGTCCCTTGGTCACCATCTGCGTGCCGACCAGGATGCGCGCCTCGCCCGAGCGGATGCGACGCACGACGGCCTCCAGGTCCCCGCGCCTGCGCACCACGTCGCGGTCCAGCCGCGCGATCGGACTTTGCGGAAAGCGCTCGCCGAGGAGCGCGGCGACGCGCTCGGTCCCCTGGCCGACGGGCTTGACGGCGAAGCCGCACACCGGACAGCGCAGCGGCAGGGGAGCATCCGCGCCGCAGTGATGGCAGCGCAGCCGTGCGGCGCTCAAGTGCACGGTGAGCCGCGCATCGCACTCGCGGCACGGCGCGATCCACCCGCACGCGGTGCACAGGAGCGTCGGCGCGTAGCCGCGGCGGTTGAGGAACACCAGCACCTGGCCGTCGTCGCCGAGATGGCGCTCGATAGCGAGCATCGCCTGTGTCGAGATGCCGGCCTGCATCACGCTGGCGCGCAGATCCAGCAGCGCGAGCCGCGGCGGCTGCGCCTGGGCCGCGCGGCGCTGCAGGCGCAGATGCGTGTAACGGCCCGCGTCGACGTTGTGCAGGGTCTCCAGCGACGGCGTCGCCGAGCCGAGCACGACCGGCACCCCGCAGTGCTGCGCACGCACCACGGCGAGGTCGCGCGCCGAGTAGCGAAACCCGCCCTCGTGCTGTTTGAATGACGGGTCGTGCTCCTCATCCACCACGATGAGGCCTAGATCCGCAACGGGCGCGAACACCGCCGAGCGCGTGCCGAGCACGATGCGCGCGTGGCCGCTGAAGGCGTCGCGCCACGCGTGCAGGCGCTCGGCGTCAGTCAGGGCCGAGTGCAGCACCGCCATGGGCGCCGCGAAGCGCTCGCGGAAACGGCCCACGAGCTGGGGCGTGAGTGCGATCTCAGGCACCAGCACCAGCGCGCGGCGGCCCGCATCCAGCACCCGCTCGACCAGGCGCAGGTACACCTCGGTCTTGCCGCTGCCGGTGATCCCGTGCAGCACGAAGGTGCGGAAGGTTCCCAGCTGTGCGGCGACCGCCTCGACCGCCGCGTGTTGTTCGGCGAAGAGCTCAGGTCCGGCAATGCGGCTGCCGGGGGCTGCCGTGGGGCGTTCGCATTCAACCTCAGCGCTGGCAATCCAGCCGCGCGCCACGAGGGCCCGGGCAGCCTCCCGCCACGCTCCCAAGCGCTCATCGAGCGTGCCGGAAGCCGCGGCGCCTTGCGCGCACAGAAACCCGAGCAACGCGCGTTGCTTACGCGCGCGGCGCGGCTCGCCGCTTGCGTGCGACTCGACTCCCGCCGGGGTGGCGGACCAACGCTCCTCGGTCGCCGCAGCGCTCGCCCCCTGGCGCAGCGCCCTCGGCAGCGCGCTCGCCAGGACCTCGCCGATCGGGTGGTGATAATACTGGGCGGCCCACCCGAGCAATCCGAGCACGCCGGCGTCCGCGATGGGGGTTTGGTCCAGAACCTCGAGGATGGGCTTGAGCCGTTCAGCGGGCAGCTCAGACGAGGCGGCAATCCCGGTGACCAGGCCGATGAGCCGCTGGCGGCCAAACGGCACCCGTACCCGGACTCCCACTGCCGGGTGCGCAACCCCCGCTTGGTCCGCCGGCGGCAGGTAGTCGAACAACCGGCGCAGGGGGGTGTCGAGCGCCACCCGAAAGACTTTGGGCACAGGTCCTACGTCTAAATTAAATCAGTGACTTGCACCGCATCCGGGGCGTCAACCAGGTCCCGCGTGCGTGCGTTATACAGCGCATGTCCGAGTTTGCTACGCTCGCGTCGCCTTATAGCATGCCAGCCGCATTACACGGCGACGTGGACCTGACGGATTCCTCTGACCAGACCCGATCGCGTGCGCTGAACCAGTTCCTGGCCGGCGTCGAGCTCAAGGCATTCAAGATCGCACAGGCGGGGCTGCGTCACGAAGACGACGCCCACGATGCCGTGCAGGACGCGATGCTGCAGCTGGCACGCGCGTACGCCGACCGGCCGCCCGAAGAGTGGCGGCCGCTCTTCTACCGCATACTTGAAAACCGCATCCGCGACATGCAGCGCCGCCGCACGGTGCGCGGACGGGTGATCGCCTGGTTGCCGTTTCGTGGCGACGAGGACGAGGATGAGCTGGACCCGATCGCGCAGGCGCCGAGCCCTGAACCGCAGCCCGCGCAGCGCCTGGAACTGGAGCAGGCGATCGGTGCGCTGGAGAGGGCCCTCGGGGAGCTGCCGCGGCGGCAACAGCAGGCGTTTCTCCTGCGCGCGCTCGAGGGACTGGACGTCGCCGCCACCGCGCTCGCCATGGGCTGCTCCCAGGGCAGCGTCAAGACACATTATTTTCGCGCCGTGCAGGCACTGCGCGCGCAACTCGGGGATCTGTACGTATGAGTCCGCTGCCAGAGCCACTGACGGAATTTGAACGCAACGCGCGCACGCTGCTCGAGGAGAGCGTGCGGCGCATCGACGGCCGCACGCGTTCGCGCCTGAACCAGGCGCGTCAGGCTGCCGTGACGGCGGCCGCCGCCAGGCGCGCACCCTGGTGGCGCGGCTTCACGCTGATGCCGGCCGCGGGGGCTGCCACCGCGGCGCTCTTGGTGGCGGTGGTGCTGTGGCAGCGCCAGCCAGCCGGCGAGCTGCCGTTGCCGGACGTGGCGCGTGTGAGCGCGGAGCACCCGGTGGAGGACCTGGATCTGCTGGCGGACAGCGACGCGATGGAGCTGATAGAGAATTGGGACGGCTCGTTTTACGAATGGGCGGCAGCGCAGAACGATGCGAGTGGCGAGAGCAACAGCTGATGTGCACGCGGCGGGCGGGCTCGGTGGTGCTCACGTTGTTGGCGCTGACCTCGGCCGTGGGCCGCGGCGACGACGATCGCAAGAGCCCGCCCGAAAATCCCGACCCGAGCTTTCTGGAATTCCTGGGCAGCGTGGATCGGCTGGCGGAGGTGAACCCGGACTATCTGTCGCAGTCGGGGCGCCCACATGCCGCGAAGCCTCCCGCCAGGGTCGCGGCCGGGTCGCCGCCGCCGCCCCCGCCGCCCCCGCCGCCCGCATCCGGAGTGAAGAACAATGAATAGAAAATTCCACTCGCTGCTATTCGTGCTGCTCATGGCTGCGGCAGTCCCCGTGTTTGCCCAGGACGCGCCGTCGAGTCCGCCGGCGCCCGTAGCATGGTCGAGTCTCTCACCGCAGCAGCAGCACTTGCTGTCCCGGTTCGGCGCTCAGTGGGGGAGCCTGCCGCCGGCGCGGCAGCAGGCGCTCGCCCACGGCAGCGAGCGCTGGCTCGGGATGTCGCCAGGGGAGCGCGACACGGCGCGCGAGCGCTTCTCAAAGTGGAACGCACTGCCGCCGGATGAGCGCCATGCGCTGCGCGGCCGCTGGCAGCGCTTCCAGGCTCTGCCGCCGGGCGAACAGGCGGCGGTGCGCGAGAACTTCCGCCGCTTTCAGCAGCTGCCCGCGGAGCGGCGCCAGATGCTGCGCGAGCAATGGAATAACGCCACGCCGGCCGAGCGCCAGGAGATGGTGCAGCGCGCGCGTGAAAAGCGCGAAAAAAGGCGTGCCGGAACGCGGCTGGATGCTCCGCACGTCCCCCGCCCGCACTAGGGTCTCGGCGGAAACGAAGCTGATGTCCGCGAAAATCGCTTCGAAGCGATTTTCGCCAATGGATTAAGGCGCGCGGGCTCGGGAGGGAATCCCTAAGTTACACACGTCGATGCGCCCGGCGGGCACCTTGAACCATTCCTCGCGCCGGTTGCGGCGCGCTTCCAGGTATGCGGTAAATGTCGGCGTGTCGGTGCGCAACACCTCGAGCGCTGTGCGCTCTTTCTCCGGGACATCCGCGGCAACGCGCAGCGACTTGATCAGCGTGCGCTCACCCGGGTGCTCGTAGAACCCCAAGGCGCCGGTGCCGCGCGGCATCACCGCGAGCAGCTCCATGCCCTGCACGACGCGCCCGAGGAGGGTGATGTTGCGGTCAAGATGGCGCGGCGCCTGGCCGATGACGACGTACAGCTCGGTGCCACCGCCGCTGTCGACGTCATTGTCGCGTCCCGCGCCCACCATGCCGTAGCAGTGCGTCAGCCAGGCGCGCCCGGTCGCCGGATCCGCGGCCGCCGGAAAATCCTCGACGAAGCCGGTCTGCGGCGCGTAGGTGTCGGGGTCCGGCAGCTTGCGCAGCGCGAGATTGCGCAGCGGGCGTTCGAATTCGGCGCTGAGCGTGCGCTGCGCGTGGTGGACCGGCTTCTTCTCATCCGGATCCCCCCACTGCACGACGTAGTTGTCCTGCGCGCGCATGATCCACAGGCCATCGAAATAGCCCTCGCGCGCCAGCGCGGTGACATTGGCGGCGTGGTGCGGCGCGAACTGAGGCGCCAGCTCGATGATCACCCGACCCGCCGGCAGCTCCATGTAGAGGGTGTTGTGGGGATCGAGGGGCCGCCAGTCGGATGCGGCCGAGGCGGCGAGAATCTGCGCCGAGGTCAGCGGCTGCTTCGCCGTGTCCGCGGCTGGTGCGGCGCTCAGCGCCGGCGCGAGCAGCACGGCGCTCGTCAGGATTGCAAGTGTTGCGGCGCCGGGTCGTGGGTGATGATTCATTTGTCCATCTCGTCGCAGTGAAACAGATGCAGTCCGCGATGCACGACCGGCGCCAGGATGATGGTGGCGGTGACCAGGAACACGAGGCCAGCGTACAGCGCGTACCAGCCGGCGAACAGTTTCCCCGCCGGCGTCACCGGGTTGTTCACCGGTCCCATGCCGCCCAGCAGCATGCAGGCGTTGAGGAAGGCGTCGCGCCACGCAAGATGCTCGTAGTGTTCGTAGCCGAGCATGCCGAACCACAGCGACAATGCCAGCAGCAGCCCCGCGAGCGCCACGTGCCACAGCAGCCGCCACAGGAAGCGGTTGAAAGGCAGCGGCGGGTGGCGGCGATGTTCGTACATGCTAGCGCAGGCGGGTGAAGCCATCGGCTCGTCACACCGCCTTGATTGCCTGGATCAACTCCGCCGCGGCCTTCTGCGCATCGCCGTACAACATGCGGGTGTTGTCCAGATAAAAGAGGGCATTCTCGATTCCGGAGAAGCCCGCGCCCTGGCCGCGCTTGATGACGATGACGTTCCTGGCCTTGTCGGCGTTGAGGATCGGCATGCCGTAGATCGGGCTGGACTTGTCGGTGCGGGCGACGGGGTTGACCACGTCGTTGGCGCCGATGATGAGGGCGACGTCCGCGGTCTCGAACTCGGCGTTGATCTCATCCAGATCGGCGATCAGATCGTAGGGCACGCCGGCCTCGGCGAGCAGCACGTTCATGTGACCGGGCATGCGACCGGCGACCGGGTGGATCGCGAAGCGCACATTCACGCCGCGATCGATGAGCAGCTGGCACAGCTCCCAGATCTTGTGCTGCGCCTGGGCCACGGCCATGCCGTAGCCGGGCACGATGATCACTTTCTGCGCGAACGCCATCATGACGCCCACGTCGGCGGCTTCGATGGGTTTCAGGCTCCCGCTGACTTCCCCGGTCGCCGCGGCTCCGGTGTCGCCAAAGCCCGAGAACAGCACGTTGCCGAGTGAGCGGTTCATGGCCTTCGCCATCAGCTGCGTGAGCAAGGTGCCCGCCGAGCCCACCACGGTGCCGGCGATGATCATGGCGGCGTTGTCGAGCACGAAGCCTTCGAAGGCGACCGCAAGTCCGGTGAGCGCGTTGTACAGCGAGATCACCACCGGCATGTCCGCACCGCCGATGGGCAGCGTCATGGTGAGCCCGAGAATGAGCGCCAGCACGAAAAATCCCGTGACCACGGCGGGGGAGGCATTGACCTGGGAAGCGACCAGGGCACCTAGACTCAAGGCGGCGGCGAGCACCACCAGGTTCAGGATCTGCTGGCCGCTGAAGCGGATGCTGCGGGTGATGAGTCCCTGCAGCTTGCCGAAGGCGATGGCGCTGCCGCTGAAGGAGACCGCGCCGATGATGCCGCCCGCCACCGCGAGCGTGCTGGTCGTGTAGCCTTGCGTGCCGCCGCGATACAACTCCACCGCCGCAATCGCCGCCGCCGCGCCGCCGCCCATGCCGTTGTAGAGCGCGATCATCTGCGGCATGTCGGTCATGGCGACGCGCTTGCCGCTCCACCAGGCAAGCCCGCCACCGACGAACATCGCCGGCAGGATGAGACCGTAGTTGGACATGCCGGGGTAGAGGAAGGTGACCAGGGTCGCGACCGCCATGCCGGCGCCCGCCCACAGGATGCCGCTGCGCGCGCTCACCGGGGAGCTCATGCGCTTCAAGCCGATGATGAAGAGCGCCGCGGTGACGAAGTAGCTCGCCTGGATCGCAAGCGTTGCCGACAGCCACGCGGGCATCAGTGCGCCCTCTTGGCAGCAGCGGCGCGCGCGCCGCTCGACTTGAACATCTCGAGCATGCGTTCGGTGACGACGTAACCGCCGACGGCGTTGCCGGCGGCGAGCAGCACGCCGATGAAGCCGATGGCCTTTTCCAGCGGCGTCTGCGCGCCTCCAAGTGCCACCATCGCGCCCACCAGCACAATGCCGTGCACGAAATTGGAACCCGACATGAGCGGCGTATGCAGGATCACCGGCACGCGCGCGATGACCTCGTAGCCGGTGAAGGCCGCGAGCATGAAAATATAAAGCGCCACCATCCCGGTCATGTCGTACCCTCCAGCGCCCTGGCGGTGGGCTGGTGTTTTATCTCACCACCGGCCGTCAGGCACGCCTGCGCAAACACCTCGTCGCTCCAGTCGATCACGAGCTGCCCGTTCTGCAGCGCCGGCTTGAGGAAGTTCAGCAGGTTCCGCGAGTACATCTCGCTGGCGTTGTAGGCGAGCGCGGCGGGCAGGTTCACCGCTCCCACGATGCTCACGCCCTGGTGTTCGAGCACTTCCCCGGCGCGCGTCAGCTCGCAGTTGCCGCCCTGCTCGGCGGCGACGTCGACCACCACCGAGCCTGCCCGCATGCGCTCCACCGCCGCACGCGAGATGATCTTCGGCGCTGGCCGCCCCGGCACCGAGGCGGTCGTGATCACCGCATCCGCGGCGGCGATGCGCGAGTCGAGCACCTCCTGCTGCGCGGCCTTTTCCTCCGCGGTGAGTTCGCGCGCGTAGCCGCCGGCGCCCTCGGCGCTCACTCCAGTGTCGACGAACTTGGCACCCAGGGATTTGACCTGCTCGCGGGTCGCGCTGCGCACGTCATAGGCTTCGACCACGGCCCCTAAGCGCCGGGCGGTGGCGATCGCCTGCAGGCCGGCGACGCCGGCGCCGATGACCAGCACCTGTGCCGGGCGGATCGTGCCGGCCGCGGTCGTCAGCATGGGCAGAAACTTCTGCAGCTGGTTGGCCGCGATCAGCACCGCCTTGTAGCCGGCGATCGAGGCCTGCGATGACAGGGCATCCATCGACTGGGCGCGCGAAATGCGCGGCACCAGTTCCATCGCGAAGGCGGTGATGCCGCGATCCTTCAGGGCCCGCACTTCGGCCAGACGGGCGTGGGGTTGCATGTAGCCGACCACCACCGCGCCGGGCTTCAGCTGCTGGATCTGCGCGACGCTCAGGGGCTGCACGGTGAGCACGACGTCGGCGCCTGCGAGCACCGCGCCCGGGGAGTCCGCCCACTCGACACTCTTATATAGAGAGTCGGGGAAACGTGCGCGCTCGCCGGCGCCGCGCTCGAGCAGCACGCGTGCGCCAGCGCCCGCGAGCTTGGCGGCTACCTCGGGCACCAGACTGACGCGCGTTTCCTGGGGCGTGCTTTCGCGCAGCGCGCCAATCGTTACTGGCATTCAAGGACCTCACGAGAAGTGTGACGCAGGTGGTCACGAGTCGGAATTTCTGTGTTGAATTAGGATCTTGCGCGGTTGAATTCTTGCATAAAACTGCCGTATCTTACAGCGGCCATGCAAGGGATAGATCTCGAACGCGCTGATCACGGACTCCTCGAGGAGCTGCGCATCGTCGCGGCTCCGGGAACCCGCGGCCTGTCGCAGCTGGTGCTGCGCACGGACGTGGCCGGCATGCCGCTCGAGTGGATCGACTACAAGGAAGCCGCGCGACTGTATCACCAGGAACAGGTCGCCTACACCTGCGGCTCGCTGCTCTACGAGCTGTATGGCGGCACCAACGCCCGCAGCGGCCGGCGCACGATGCTGGAGGTCAACTCCATCGTCGCCACCGTCGGCCACACGGGCAATCCCGGCAACACGCGCCACGACTACGTCCCGCCGCTGAACAACCAGACGCTGTTCCGGCGCGATGCGTACCTGTGCATGTACTGCGGCGAGCGCTTCGCATCGCGCGAACTGTCGCGCGATCACATCCGCCCCTTCAGCCAGGGTGGCACGGACGTGTGGACCAACGTGGTGGCGGCCTGCCGGCGCTGCAACAACCACAAGGCCTCGCGCACGCCCGAACAGGCGAAGATGCAGCTGATGGCCGTGCCCTTCACCCCGACCTACGCGGAATACATCTTCCTCAAGGGGCGCCGCGTGCTCGCCGACCAGATGGAGTATCTCATCGCGCATTTCCCGCGCTCGAGCCCGCTGCACGCCCGTATCCAGCGCTGGCTGTCTTGAGCCGCGCGCCTTGATCTTCCTCGTCGACGCCTCGGTCTACGTATTTCGCGCCTACCACTCGATGCTTCCCGAGATGCGGGACCGCAGCGGCAATCCCGTGCACGCCGTATTCGGGTTCGCGCGCTTCCTCGGGGATCTCATCGAGCGCGTGCGCCCGGCCTACATCGCGGTGGCCTTCGATGAGCGCCGCGCAAACTCGTACCGCAATCGCATCTACCCGGCCTACAAGGCCAACCGCGAGCGCGCGCCCGCGGACCTGGTGGTGCAGTTCGAGCGCTGCCGCGAACTGTGCCGGCACCTGGGGCTCGCGATGTTCGTGGATCCGGAGTACGAGGCCGACGACATCATCGGCACGCTGGCGACGCTCATGCGCGAGCAGGGCGTGTGTTCGGCATACATCACGCGCGACAAGGATCTTGCGCAACTGATGCGCGACGGTGACCTGTTCTGGGACTTCGGCGCGCGCGAGCAGTTTGGCTATCACGATATCGAGCGTCACTTCGGCGTGCGGCCCGAACGCTTCGCGGATTACCTCGCGCTTACGGGGGATGAAGTGGACAACATCCCGGGCATCCCCGGTATCGGGCACCGCACCGCCGCGTCGCTCATGAAGGCCTTCGGTTCACTCGATGAGCTCTACGGAGACCTGGCGGGCGTCGCGCGGCTGAAGCTGCGCGGCGCGGGAACCCTCGGGGCGCGCCTGAGCGAGCATCGCGAGTCGGCGTACCTGGCCCGCCGGCTGACGCGTATCAGTTGCGATCTGTCCTTGGGGGTGGCGCCCTTAGGACTCAGGCGGCGGCTGCCGGATATGCCGGCACTGGCCGATTTTTACGATACGCTGAATTTCGGGCCGTTCCTGCGCCGCCAGAGCGAGCGGCTGGCACAACTGCCAGCCGCCTGATCCGAAAATCGTTAGCCGCGTTGCTCCGGCCGTTCGCCTTCGTGCGGCTTGCCGCCTTCGCCTTTCTCCCCCTTCTCGCTCTTCTTCGGGGTGGCCTTCGCGGCCGCCTTGGGCTTTTGTGGCTGGCTGCCCTGGGGAGCCGCGTGCTGCACGTTATGGTTGGGGGCCGTGGTTGCGGCAACAGCCTGTCCGGGAGGCGCGCCGGGATTGTGCGCAACCGCTGGCGCAGCGCTGCGGTACGCGGCCGGGCCAGGTGTCGGGTTAGTCGCCGGAGCATGTGCGGCGGCGTTCACGGCCGCGGCGGGCGTATTGGGGTGCCAGGCGGCGCCCACGGGCTTGGCCGCCGTCACGCCCGGTCCGCTGAACGCCCCGGCGTGGGTGGTGGCGGCAATCGGCGGATGTCCCTGGTTATGGGCGGCGGCCAGCGCCGGGTTGGTGCGCGCCGCGCTCTCGTGCTGGACCTGCATCACCGTCGGCTGCACGTGCGGCTCACTCACCGCCACCGCTTCCTGCGCGGTGGGCTGCGTGCGTGTGCCCGGGCCACCGGCGTAGCTGGTTTGCGTAATGTTGGTGTTGTTGACCACGGTGACGTTGTTGACGATCGTCTGGTTATAGGTGTTGTGGACGTTAGTTACGTTCACATTGGTGACCGCGGTGTTGTACTGGAAGTTGTTGTTCACCCAGCGACCGCCGGCGTAGCCGTTGCCGACGTAGCCGCCGCCATAGTTGATGCCGCCGTAGAAGCCGATATGCGGGCCCCAGTAGCCGGCGTGGAACACGAACACGGCGCCGGCCATGCCCCAGTAACCCGGCGTCCACAGCAGTCCGACCCGCGGCGGCGCGACCCAGGTGCCCGGCACCCAGAAGTAACCTTGCGGACCCCAGCGCCACAGGCCCGGAGTCCAGATATATCCCTCCACCGGACAGGCTGGCTGCTCGTACACCGGCAGCGGCGGGGGCGGCTCGTTGACCTCGGCGGTGCTCTCATAGACGACCGCAGGTGGAGGCGGTGCTGGCGGCGGCGGGGGCGCCGGGCGGTACGCTACCGGTGTCACGACGCACCCTGTCAGCGCAGTCGCAGCGACGACGGCAGCCAAGCCCAAGTTCTTTGCCATAACACGTTCCTCCGTTACCCAAAGACAAGCCTTGATTCCGCAGGCGGGATTGTCAGCGCAATCGACTTAGTCCCTGAGAGAAGCCCGTCACAACCAGCGTAAGCCCTGGTGACTGAACCGGGTCTGTACGAGCCCGCGCGCGCCAACACCCCGCCCGAGCCTCTTCCTGAGCTGCCCGCGAGTGTTTTCATGACAGTTGAAAGAGAACACACTCGGGCGCCTCGCAGGGCAGACCATTTGCCGCGTTGAGGGGGGAGTGTGGAGCGCTTCGCGGCCATCGCTCGTGAGATCACCATCCTCACCGGGGTGCTGTGTGCGCCCCGCCCGCAGGGCAAGGTGCCCGGCGGCAGCATCAACGAGTGTTACCACTGGCCCTGCGCGGGCGGCGCGCTGTTCGTGAAGGTGGCGCCGCGTGCCACGCTGCCTGACTTCGAGGCCGAGGTGGCCGGACTTGCCGAGCTTGAGGCCGCGCACGCACTGCGCGTGCCGCGCGTGATGGCCGTCGGCTACACCGAGGGCGCGGCGTTCCTGGCGCTGGAATGGATCAGTGCCGGCGCGCGTACTCCGGACTGCGAGCGGCGCCTGGGGGAGGGCCTGGCGGCGCTGCACGCCGTGAGCGCGCCGCGTTTTGGATGGACGCGCGATAACACGATCGGCCGCACGCCGCAGGCGAACGGCTGGGCGGATGACTGGGTCGAGTTCTTTCGCGAGCGGCGCCTGCGTCCGCAGCTCGCGCGCGCGGTAGCCGGCGGCTACGCAGACTTGCTGGACACGCCCGGTCAGCGCCTGCTCGAGTCGCTGCACCTGCTGCTGGCCGCGCACCACCCGCGGCCCGCGCTGCTGCACGGGGACCTGTGGGGTGGCAACTGGCTCGCGAGCGAGGACATCGAGCCGGTCGTGTTCGATGTCGCCGTCTACTACGGCGACCGTGAAACGGATCTGGCCATGACCAGGCTGTTCGGTGGCTTTGGTGAGGCCTTCTACCGGGGGTACGAGGGCGTGACGCCCTCCGCCGCCGGCGAAGCCGGGCGCCGCGATCTCTACAACCTCTACCACGTCCTAAACCACGCCAATCTTTTCGGCGCCGGCTACGCGCGGCAGGCACGCGAAAGCATCGATCGGCTGTTGGCGCAGCTGCGCGGCTAGGGGAGTTCCGCGGCGGTCTTTTCCGCTATGCTGCGCGCTCGCACAGCGGAGAGAGCCATGGCGGACAAGAACATCCAATCCGTTCTGCTCGAGGAGCGCACCTTTCCCCCGTCGCCCGCGTTTACCGCGCGGGCGCGCATCAAGCCGGCGGACCTGGAGAGCCTGCACCGCCGCGCGCGCGAGGATTACGTCGGCTTCTGGGCGGAGCTGGGTGCCCGCGAGCTCACCTGGCAGACACCGTTTACGGTGGCGCTCGACGGCGAGCACGCGCCCAACTATCGCTGGTTCACGGACGGACGCCTCAACGCCTCCTTTAACTGCCTCGATATCCACTTAAGCGAGCGCGGCCACAAGACCGCGGTGATTTTCGAAGGCGAGCCGGGCGATGTGCGCCGCCTGAGCTACCGCGAGCTGCACGCGGAAGTATGCCGCTTCGCCAACGCCCTGAAAGCGCAGGGCGTGGGTGCCGGCGACCGCGTCATCATCTACATGCCGCTGGTGCCGGAGATCCTGGTCGCCATGCACGCCTGCAATCGCATCGGGGCGATTCACTCGGTCGTGTTCGGCGGCTTTTCCGCGCCGGCACTCAAGGATCGCATCGAGGATACCGAGGCGAAAGTGGTGATCACCGCCGACGGCGGCTGGCGCGGCGGGCAGGCGATCGAGCTCAAGGCGGCCGCCGACAAGGCTTTAGCTTCCGGGTGTCGCAGCGTAAAAAAAGTCATCGTGCTGCGGCGCACCGGCAAGAAGGTTGCCATGCAGCCGCAGCGCGACCTGTGGTGGCACGACGCGATCGAGGGCCAGGCGCCGGCGTGCGAGCCGGAATGGGTGCCGGCGGAGCATCCGCTGTTCCTGCTGTACACCTCCGGTTCCACCGGCAAGCCGAAGGGCATCCAGCACGCGACCGGCGGCTACCTGCTGGGCGTGAAGCTCACGACGCAGTGGATATTCGATCTGCGCGATGACGATGTGTTCTGGTGCACGGCCGATGTCGGCTGGGTGACGGGGCACAGCTACGTTGCCTACGGGCCGCTGGCGGCGGGCGCGACCATCGTGCTCTACGAGGGGGCACCCAACGTCCCGGATGGCGGGCGCTTCTGGAAAAACTGCCAGACGCACGGCGTCACGGTCTTTTACACCGCGCCCACCGCGATCCGCGCGCTCATGAAACTCGGCGATGCGCTGCCGGCGAAGTACGATCTGTCGCGGCTGCGCCTGCTCGGCACCGTCGGCGAGCCCATAAACCCGGAAGCCTGGATCTGGTATGAGCGCGTCATCGGCAAGGGCCGCTGCCCCATCGTGGACACGTGGTGGCAGACCGAGACCGGCGCGATCCTCATCTCACCGGTCCCGGGCGTCACCGCGACCAAGCCCGGCTCGTGCACCCGGCCGCTGCCGGGGATCGACGCGGACATCGTGGACGATCACGGCGTGTCCGTCGCCAGCGCCGGCGGTTACCTCGTAATCAGGAAGCCCTGGCCGTCGATGTTGCGCACCATCTGGCGCGACAACGCGCGCTACCTCAGTGCCTACTGGGAGAAGTTCAACAACCGCTGCTACGTCGCGGGCGACAGTGCGCACCGCGACAAGGACGGGTACTTCTGGATCATGGGACGCATGGATGACGTCCTGAAGGTTTCCGGTCACCGTCTCGGAACCATGGAGATCGAATCAGCCCTGGTGGCGCATCCGCGGGTGGCGGAAGCCGCCGTGGTCGGCAAGCCTCATGACGTGAAGGGCGAATCGGTCTTTGCCTATGTGGTGTGTCGGGGACCGCGGCCGAGCGGGGATACCAGTGCCCTGGTGAAGGAGTTGCGCAACTGGGTCGGCGAGCAGTTAGGTGCCATCGCCAAGCCGGACGATATCCGCTTCGCGGACAATCTGCCCAAGACCCGCTCCGGCAAGATCATGCGGCGGCTGCTCAAGTCGATCGCCCGCGGCGAGGAAATAACCCAGGACGTTTCGACGCTGGAAAACCCGGCCATTCTGGAGCAGCTGCGGGGTGCGGAGCCGGCGCCGCCGCCGAAGTCCGCCGCTGCGAAGGCCGCGGCCGCACCCAAGCGCGCTGCGGCAGGATCTGCGGCCAGGCCGCGCAAGCTTGCGCGGCGCAAACCGCACAAGACTCCGCGCAAGGGTGCTAAGAGGGTGGCGAAGAAAGCGCCGCGGGCGAGTAAGCCTAAGCCCAAAGCCCCGCCACCGCGGGCGCGCCGGCTGGCGCGCACCTCAAGAGTGCGGCGCGGCGTTCGCAATCCGGGGCGCACGCGGCGCGCCGGCCGCAGGCGCTAGCCGCCCGCGGGCCACTTCCCTGCAGTGCTCGCCGCGAGCGCGTACGCCACGAGGCGCCGCTCGAGCCACCCACCCGCAGTGCGCGGCTGGGCGAGGTCCATGCGCTGCAGTGCCGCCGCCTGGCCTGGCGAGTGACCGCCGCGCATCAGCGCCGTCAGCGCCGTGCGCAGGCGCGCGGCGCGGCTGCCGGTGTGCTCGGCGAGGAACTTCAGCGCCCGCGCCAGTTCGATCTCCACTGCCGTCAGGTCGGTCCCGAATGGATATTCGCTGAAGCGGCCGGCGGCGCGGTGAGGCGTCAGCGAGCGCTCGAGCCGCTGCGGCAGGTTGGCGCGGTACGCATCCGGAATGCGATAGTCGGCGCCGATCTTGCCCGCCGCCTGGGCACGCGACAGCAACTCGCCCTGGAAGCGCGAGTCGGTGACGTTGAGGAGCGCGGCGATCACCTCCTCGTCGGTGCGGCCGCGCAGGTCCGCGACGCCGTATTCGGTGATGACGATATCGCGCAGGTGGCGCGGAATAGTCTCGTGGCCATAGCTCCAGCGAATGTTCGAGGTGGTGCGGCCATGGGCGCTGCGGGTGGCGCGCAGGCACAGGACAGAGCGCGCATCCGGAAGCGCGTGCGCCATGGCCACGAAGTTATATTGCCCGCCGACGCCGCTCACGACCTGGCCGCTCTCGAGCGCATCGGAAACGGCGGCGCCGAGCAGGGTCACCATCATGGTGGTGTTGTAGAAGCGCGCGCCGCGCCGCTGCAGCACGCGCAGCTCGAGGTCCGTCCCATAGAGCTGGTTCACGTACGCCACGCCACGCATTCCGAACTGCGCGCGGTCGCTTTCTGACAGCTCGCGCAGCGCGGCGTAGAAGCCGCGCGGGCCGAGGAAAAATCCGGCGTGCAACACCTGGCCGTTGCGCAGCGCGCTTCCCAGGCACTCCGCAGCCATCCGTGCCTGGCTTGCCGCATGCCCAAGGTCCGCGGTTATCCAGCTGCCGCCGCCGGCGCGCACGCGCCCGGCGTCAAATTCCACGTCGTCGCGGAATACGCCGTAGCGCTGCAGCTGCGCAAAGTCGGTCGCGGTGAGGCGCGGACCCATGCCCGCCGCGCAGAGCTGCTGCAGAACGCGTGCATCGAAGCGTTCGTTGAGCTCACCGGCCGCGAGCAGCTTTTCGATGGCCAGCGAGTCGTACACGCGTCGCCGCAGCACCCCGACGCGATACAGCTCGAGCAGCTGATCGACGAACATCTCGGTGCAGGCGTAAAGGCCGGCTTTAAAAGGCGCGTCGCCGCCGTGCGCGTCCATGAGTGCCGCACAGGAGTCCGCGCCCAGCGCCTGCAGCGCGACGCGCCAGGCCGCATTTTGCTGGTGCCGCAACAGCAGCGCATACACCAGCGCATCGCCCATCTCACCGATGCCGATCTGCAGAGTGCCGCCGTCGCGCGCCAGGCTGCTCGCGTACATGCCGATGGCGTGGTCGACGCTGCTGAGCGGCGGATTGGGCGGACAGAACAGGTCGTAATCGTAGCGCCGGTGATCGACGAGGAAGTCAAAGCGCTCGGCAGCCACGATGGCATGCCCGGTCATGAAGGGCATCTGGGCATGCGTCTCCCCGACCATGACGATGTCGCGGCCGGCACGCCGCGCGGCGTCGATGAGCGGCAGGAGGTCAGCGGTGACGTCGGCGTTGGAGCCGAGTGACAGCTGCGTTTCCTTGCCGCTCACCCGCCGTGCCACCAGCTGCGCGATGACATTGACGCCGCGCGCCAGCACCTCGCGCGCCACGTGGGTGTAGTTGGCGCTCAGGTAGTTGCGCTGCGCGTGCGGCGCGGCGAGGAAGGCGCCCGGGGTCAGAAAGAATTCGATGATGCGGATGTTGGGCGGCAACGCATCCTGGCGCACGGCGCGAGCGTAGTCCGGCTCGACGTAGCTGCCGAACACGCGGGCGGTGATGGGGTCCAGCAGCCGCCGCTCGAGCGCCGAGCGCGCCTGCGGTTTCAGCAGCGACAACGCCGTGATGATGGTGAGCTCGATCGCAGGATCGCGCAACGCGCGGCGGTAGAACTCGTTGGCGAGCGGATTGGGTTTGCCGATGCCGAGGGGCAGCGCCAGCACCACGCGTGCTCCCACGCGGCGCAGCACCGCGTCCACGCAGGTACCGACGTCGGCGAAGACTTCAGGCATTTGAGCCCGCGGGTGCGCCGCGGGTGGGCGCCGTCAGTGGGTCGCGGCGCTGAGCCGCAGCGCGAACGACACGATGACGTCGTTGCCGACCTGGTCGGTTGCCTTCCAGTCCCCCTGGCCCACGCCGAAGTCGAGCCGGCGGATGGTGACCTTGCCGCTCATATACCCCACCACCGCACCCTGCTCGGATGCGGTGCGGAACGTGAAGGGCACGCGCGCATCGCGCGCCACGCCGCGGATGGTGAGTTTGCCCTGCGCCTCGAAGCCGGCCGCGGTCTTCACGATCTGCGCCGCGCTGAAATGCGCCTGCGGAAACTTCGCCACGTTGAACAGGTCGGCTCCGCGCAGCGTGTCGTCACGATCCTTGTCGCCGGTGTCGAGCGAGTTGACGTCGATAGCGACTTCCAGGCTGCTCGCGGCGAGGTTGTCGGCGGCAAAGTCCATGTTCACCGGAAAGCGGCCGAAGTGCCCTTTGTTCAGCGCGCCGGCCTGCGTGAACGCAAATTCGAGCGTGCTCTTCGGCTGATCGAGTGTGTAGCGCGTCACCACGGCGGTGGCGGTTGCGGGAGCGGTCGCCGGGGCGGCCGCAGCGCTGGCGGCGAGCAGCACCGCGGCGCAGGTCACGGCGAGGGATACGCGTACCATGTTCTAGGTCCTTTCTTTCGTTCCCGAGAAGGGCAGCATGCGGCGCAGCGTGTCATCCTTCAGCACGAAGTGGTGCTTGAGGGCGGCGGCGACGTGCAGCACCACCACCGCCACGAGGATGACCGCCAGCGTGCCGTGGATGTCGACCAGCACGTGGTAGAGCGTCTGGTTTTTCGGCACCAGGTCCGGCAACTGCATGGACCTGAACCCAAACCAGGCTACCGGAAACCCACGGGCGGAGGACATCATCCAGCCGCTGAGGGGCTGGACGAACAGCAGCACATACAACAGTGCATGGGTGACACGCGCCAACGTCCGCTCGTACGGCTTGAGCGTCGATGGCAGCGGTGGTGTCGGGTTCAGGCAGCGCCACGCCAACCTTATGATGACAAGTGCCAGAATGGTGATGCCGAAAGACTTGTGGTTCGCAAGCACGCCGACCTTGCGGCTTCCGACCGGCAGGGTGTCGGCGTACAGCGCGAGGGTGAACTGCACGATGATCAAGGCCACGATGAGCCAGTGCAGGAACTGGGAGACGGCGCCCCAGCGGCGCGGGGTGTTGCGTATGGCCATGGGACGTAAGCTTATGCATGTGCAGGCGCGTTGCCTACTGCGGATCCTGGCGGCCGGGTTCCTGGGCGCGCTGCTCACCGGGTGCCCGGTGCGGGCCCCGCCACCCGCCGCACGGCCCGCGGTCTCAGCGCCCGCGGCTGAGGAGCTGCCCGCGCCGCACGTGGGCCGACCCTACGACATCGTGCCGCAGGAATCGGTGCTCACGATTCTGGTGTTCCGCGGCGGCACGCTCGGCAGCGCCGGGCACAACCACGTGATCGCCTCGCATTCCCTGAGCGGGACGATCTACGTGCCGCAGGCTCTCGCGAACGTCAGCTTCGAGGTCCATGTGCCGCTGGCTGCCCTGACTGTGGACGAAGCCGCGCTGCGCGCAGCGCAAATGAGTCCTGACTTTCCGCCCGATGTGCCCGAGACCGCGAGAGAAGGCACGCGCCGCAATATGCTGGGCGCGGCGCTGCTTAACGCCGTGGACTATCCGCAGATCACCCTGCGCGCGCTCGCCGTTGCCCCGGCGGTGGATGGCGCCGGCGCGAACGGCGTTGCCGCCGCACCCGCGGGGCTGGTGCAGGTGCGGTTGCAGGCCGAGGTGCGCGCTGCACAGCGCACCCTCGCCGTGCCGGTGCGCTACGAGCGCAGCGATGCGACCGTTATCGCCTCGGGCGAGTTAGCGGTGCGACAGACGAGTCTTGGGCTCACGCCCTTTTCCGCCCTGCTCGGCGCACTGCAGGTGCAGGACGAGATGCAGGTGAAATTCCGCATCGTCGCGCGCGCGGCGGGGAGCCTCGCGCGTTAAATTCCTTTCGGGGACGCGCAAGCCTCCCGGCGCGGCGTTACTTCTGGCCCATCTCCGCGAGCAGCTCGTTGGCCTTGTATACCTTGCGCAGCGCCTCGAGGATGATCTGGGTATCCACCGCCACGGAGCGATTGAGCTTCGGGTCGAACCAGTAGTCGCCCGCGATCGAGTGGATATTGCCGTCGAATATCAGTCCCACCAGTCGCCCCTTGGCGTCGACCAGGGGACTGCCGGAGTTGCCGCCGATGATGTCGTTGTTGGACGCAAGATTGAAGCGGGTCTCTCGGTCGAGCTGATCCTTGACCGCCAGCCAGCTGTCCGGAACCTTGAAGGGCTCCTGCCCGGTGGCGCGCTCGAACAGCCGCGCCGTGTGCGTGAACGGCTCGATTTCCTGCGAGCCTTCGCGCCAGCCCTGCACGGTGCCGAAGTTCAGGCGCAGCGTGAAGGTCGCATCGGGCGGCACCGTGGTGCCGTACTCCTTGAACCGCACGCGCGCGATCTTTTGCGCCGCGGACTGCACCGGAGCCTCAACCTCGTCTTCCTGCAGCTTTCTCACGGCGCGTGCCTCGGCATCGACCTCGCGCGCCAGCAGGATCATCGGATCCTGGGAGGCGTCGATTGCCGCCTGGCCGCCTTCCCACAGCTGCTTGCGCACCGCGGGGTCCGCCAGCTTTGAGCCGTCCACCAGGCGCGTCGCGAGCGTGTCCGGGGAATCCTTCGACAGCAGCTGGCGCACCACGGACGCATCCGGTCCCAGCCACTCGCGCATGCGCTCGAGCGAAAACGACAGGGTGAGCTTCTCCAGCTGCGGATACACCGGCAGCGGCGCCAACAGGCGTTTCTGCACGCGCGGCAGGGCCGTCTCGCGGTATTCATTGAGGCGCTCGGTGTTGGCCTTCGGACGCTCCGCCGCAGCACGTACCAGCGTGCGGGCGTAGCCGAAGAGGCGGCTGTTGAATCCCGCCCGCTCTTCCAGCAACGCGTAGGGGAGCGACAGCTCGCGCGCCCGCACTTCGGCGCGGGCGATATCGGCCCACGGATCACCGCCGCCGGCGAGCGCCGGATCGGCGGCGATTTTCGCGCGCAGCGCCACTTCCTCGGCGCGCTTGCGCTGCAGCAACCGGCCATCGAGCAGTGCCTCGAGCTGGTTGCGGCGTACCTTGATGACATTCTCCAGGCTGTTGAGCGGGTCCTCGACGATGCGGTTGGCCTCGGCGCCGCTCTTGCCGAACTGGATATAGCGGCCGCGCAGCTCGGCGGCACGCAGCAGGAAGCGCGGCAGGTCCACGTCCCGCAGTGTCTCCAGCTGCGCCACCGTCAGCAGGCGTTGCGTGGTGCCGGGGTGTCCGGGCACGAGTACCAGCTCCCCCGCCTGCGGTCCGTCGGCGCGCAGCGCCAGGAAGCTCGCTGTCATCGCGGGCTTGCCGTCGGCGCCGTAGGCGCGCAACACCGACATGTCGAGGCACCAGCGCGGGAACTGGAAGTTATCCGGATCGCCGCCGAAGGCGGCGATGCCGCGCTCGGGCGCAAACACCAGCCGCACGTCGTCATAGCGGTGGTACTTGTAGAGCCAGTACTGCCCGCCCTGGTACAGATCCACGGACTCACACTTGAGGGCGCCGGCGGCGGCCCCCTTGCTCGCCTCCTCGCAGGCCTGCTCGAGCTTCGCGAGCGTCTTCTTGCGCGTCTCGTTGGCAGCCTTGTCGTTGAGTCCGTGAATGGCAGCCGACACCTGCGCCGATACGTTTTCCATGCCCACCAGCACGTCGGCGACCTGCGCGGCGCATTTCAGTTCCTTGTCGCGCGTGCGCGCCAGGAACCCGGCGCGCACCAGGTTCTGCTCGGCGGTGGAGTTCTCGTCCAGGCAGGCTTCCGAGCAGTGGTGATTGGTGAGGATCAGGCCGTCCGCGGAGACGAAGGAAGCGGTGCAGTTCGCCAGCCGCACCGTCGCGGTACGCACCCGATCGAGCCAGGCGGAGTCAATGTCGGCGCCGTGTTCGCGCTTGAGCAGCTCACGCGGGAAATCATGAAAGGTCCACATGCCGGCATCGCTGAATGCCGGTGGGGAGCTGAGCAACGCGAGCAGGACCAGAGGCAAGAGGCGGCGCATGACAAAGTCCTTTCAGCGGGGTTTGTTCTTCTAAGGGGCGCGATTATGCACGCAACGACCGATTCTTTAAGGTTCACCCTGCAGCAGCAGAAACGCCGTGCCGTCCGCGGCTTCCAGCAGGGCATTGCCATGGGCAGCGATGCCGCCCGGCAGCGGCGACATCTCGAGCCCGAGCTCAAGCAGCCGCTCGACCCGCGCCGCCATGTCGGGGCTGCGGAATACCAGCAGCGGGCGGTCGAAGGTCTGCGGAAGGTGAAAGGCGATGTCGAGGGTGTCGCTGGTGAGCGGCAGATGCGCGTACGGCTCCTGCGCCGCGTCGGCAGCCACGAACCCCAGCGGCTCCCAGAACGCCTGCGCGGCCGAAAAATCCCGGGCGGGCAGGCTCACTTCGGCAAAGTCACCGAGCAGTGAGACCTCGCTGGCGGCGCGCGCGGTGGGCGAGTAGGTGCGCGCCTCGAGTACCGTGATCGCCTGGCCGAACGGATCGGCGAAGGCGATCTCATTGAATACGTCCTCACCGGTGCGGCACAGCGTGAGCTCGATGCCCGCCGCGGCGAACGCGGGCAGGCTCGCGCCGACACCCGGCCGCACGAAGGTGAGGGCCGGCGAGGGCGCGCTGCGCTGGTGTAACCCCAGGTGCAGGCGGCCATCGGTCAGCACCCCGTAATGGTGGAGCACCGCGTCACTCGTGGTGGCGTGCGTGAATCCCAGCCGCTCGTAGAAATCGACGCCGGCGCGAATATCCTCGGTGGTGATGCTGAACTCATGAAAACGGCCGACGAGCGGCAGCAGTGCGGCCACGGTTCTACCCGCCCGCCGCGCTGGCGCTACGCCCTGGCGCGGCGCGAGCCGCGATCCCCAGGCGCCGCCCGATCAGCTCCGCGAGACACGCGGCGTGCGCGGTAGTCGCGTTCAGCGCCGGTACGTATTCATAGCGCTGCCCGCCGGCGCGCAGGAACACCCTGCGGTTCTCGATGGCGATTTCCTCGAGCGTCTCCAGGCAATCCACGGCAAAACCCGGGCAGATCACCGTCACTTCGCGCGTGCCGCCGGCCGGCATGGCGGCGAGCACGCTGCTCGTGTAGGGCTTGAGCCACCCCGCCGGACCAAAGCGCGACTGGAAGCTCACGCTCCAGTCTCCCGGCGCGAGCTGCAGCGCGCGCGCCAGCAGCGCCGCGCTCTCGCGGCACTGCCCGTAGTATGGATCGCCGTGGCGGACGCGGCGCTCCGGGATGCCATGAAACGACAACAGCAGGTGCGCCGTGCGGCCGTGTGCGCGCCAGTAATCGGCGACGCTCGCGCGCAGGGCTTCGATGTAGGCCGGATCATCGTGGTAGTGCTCGATGAAAAACAGTTGCGGCGCCCAGGCGCTGCGCCGCAGTTGGGTGTTGACGTGATCGCCCACCGCGCCAGTGGTCGCGCCACAGTACTGCGGGAACAGCGGCAGCACCACCAGGCGCTCCACGCCGCACGCGCGCAGGCGCCCCAGCGCCGCGCCCACATCCGGTGAGCTGTAGAGCATCCCGACCTCGATCGCGGCCAGTGGCGTGGCGCCGCCGCCAAGGGCGGTGTAGAGCCCGTCGCGCAGCGCGAAGGTAAGCGCCCGCAGCGGCGAGCCGGAGTCGCGCCAGATGCTGCGGTAGCGGCGCGCGACCGCGCGCGGGCGGAACGGCAGGATCAGCAGGTACAGAAGCGGCAGCCACAATACACGCGGCAGGTCGACCACCCGGCGGTCGGCAAGAAAACGGGCCAGGAACGCACGCACGGCGCGCGGTTCCGCGGCGTCGGGCGTGCCGGAGTTGACCAGCAACACGCCGGTGCGCGCGCCGCCCTCAGCCCAGGCTGACACAGAGGAACTTGATCTCGGTGTAATCGAGGATGCCGTACTTGGAGCCTTCGCGGCCAATGCCCGATTCTTTCACGCCGCCGAAGGGCGCGACCTCGGTGGAGAAAATGCCGGTATTCAGGCCCACCATGCCGTACTGCAGCGCCTCGGCCACGCGCCAGGAGCGCGCCAGGTCGCGCGTGTAGAAGTAGGCCGCGAGCCCGAACTCGGTGTCATTCGCCATGGCTATGGCTTCGCTCTCGGTTTCGAAGCGGAACAAGGGCGCCACCGGACCGAAGGTCTCCTCGCGCGCCGCCAGCATCGCAGGCGTCACCTCCGTGAGCACCGTGGGCTCGAAGAAGGTGCCGCCGAGTGCGTGGCGCTTACCGCCGAGCGCGATTTTCGCACCCTTGCTCAGCGCGTCGGCGACATGCTGCTCGACCTTGGCGAGCGCGCTGGCGTCGATCAGCGGACCCTGGTCAGTGGGACCCTGCAGCCCATCGCCCACGCGCAGCTGCGCGACCGCGCGCACGAGCCTCTCGGTGAAGGCTGCGTACACCGGCGCCTGTACCAGCAGGCGGTTGGCGCACACGCAGGTCTGGCCGGTGTTGCGGTACTTGCTGGCGATCGCGCCGGCGACCGCGGCGTCGAGGTCGGCGTCCTCAAAGACGATGAACGGCGCGTTGCCGCCAAGTTCCATCGAGACCTTCTTCACGGTGCCCGCGCATTGCGCCAGCAGTTTCTTGCCGACGGCGGTGGAGCCGGTGAACGTGACCTTGCGCACCAGCGGGTGGGAAGTCATTTCCGCGCCGATGACGGCGGCGTGCGCGCCGGTGACGACGTTGAGGACACCGGCTGGCACGCCGGCGCGCTCCGCGAGCGCGGCGGCCGCGAGCGCGGAGTACGGCGTCTGATGCGCGGGCTTGCAGACGAAAGTGCAGCCGGCCGCGAGCGCCGGCCCCGCCTTGCGGGTGATCATCGCCAGCGGAAAGTTCCAGGGCGTGATGGCGGCGACCACGCCGACGGGCTGACGCAACACGATGTTGCGCTTGTCGGACTGGTGTCCGGGAATCACATCGCCGTACAGGCGCTTGCCTTCCTCCGCGAACCACTCGATGAATGATGCGCCGTAGGCGATCTCGCCCCTGGATTCGCTCAGGGGTTTGCCCTGCTCGGCGGTCATGAGGGTGGCGAGATCCTCCTGGTTCGCCATCAGTAAGTCGTACCAGCGGCGCAGGATTGCGGCGCGCTCCCTGGCGGTGAGCGCCGCCCAGGCGGGGAACGCGCGCTGCGCCGCCTCGATCGCGTGGCGCGTTTCCGCCGCCCCCATGTCAGGAACGGTGCCGATCGGCTTGCCGGTGGCAGGATTCAGGACCGCCTGGGTCGCGCCACTCGCCGCGTCGGCCCACTTGCCGCCGATGAACGCCCGGGTGCGCAGGAGCTCCGTATCACGCAGTTTCATGACGCATCACCGCCGAGGTAACGGCCGAGGAAGTCCAGCGTGCGGGTGCGCGCCAGCGCCGCGGCCGCGGCGTTGAAAGTGGCGCGCTGCTCGCAGTTGAAGCCGTGGCCGGCGCCTTCGTAGAGGAAAAAAACCGCGCGCGCGTCGGCCGCCGCCCGGATCGTGTCGACGTCACTCATGGGGATGCTCGTGTCCTCAGTACCGAAGTGATACATGATCGGGCACTTCGGTCTTTGTTCAAGGTAGCCGGCGATCTTGCCGTAGTACGCCACCGCGCAGGCGAGCGGCAACTGGCAGGCGGCGACGTAGGACAGGGCGCCGCCAAAGCAGTAGCCTACCGTTGCCACGCGCCCGGACGAGCGCACCACGGCAACCGCGGCAGCCAGGTCCTTGAGCGTCGTTTCCGGCTGCAGCTGCTGCCGGTAGCCGGCCCCTTCCTGCAATTCTGCGGGCGTGTACCCAAGTTCAATGCCGCGCCGCACGCGATCGAACAGGCACGGGGCAATCGCGGTATAGCCTAAGGTCCCGAAGTCATCGGTCAGCTTGCGGATGTGGGCGTTGACGCCGAAGACCTCCTGGATCACCACCACGGCGCCGCGCGCCCTACCTAAGGGAGCGCTGAGCCAGGCCTGAAACTCGTGGCCGTCGCGCGCCATGATAGTGGTGTACCCGCCCATGCTCATGGCATTCTAACCCGCTGCTCGGGCGCGGAGGTGCCATGCTCGTCGGATCCCAGGTCAGGCGCGTCGCCATCATCGGCAGCGTACGAATTCCGTTCGCGCGTTCGTACTCCGCTTACGCTTCCGCCTCCAACCAGGACCTGCTCACGGCCGCATTCCGCGCCGTGGTCGAGCGCTACCAGCTGCAGGGCGCGCGCCTCGGGGACGTGGCCGCGGGCGCGGTAATCAAGCATTCGAAGGATTACAACCTGGTGCGCGAGTGCGTGCTGTCGAGCGGGCTCGACCCGCAGACCCCGGGACTGGACATGCAACGCGCCTGCGGCACGAGTCTCGAGGCTGCCATCGACATCGGCAACAAGATCGCCCTCGGGCAGATCGATGTGGGTATGGCCGGCGGCACCGACACGGTGAGTGATCCCCCGGTCGTCTTCCCACGCGCCTACCAGCAGCTCATGCTCAAGAGCTACCGCGGCAAGAGCGCCTGGCAACGCCTGTCGCCGTGGTTCGGATTGCGGCCGAAGCATTTCAAACCGGTGCTGCCCGCCGTGGTCGAGCCGCGCACCGGACTGTCCATGGGACAGAGTACCGAGGGCATGGCCAGGCGCTGGCAGATCACGCGCGCCGAGCAGGACCAGCTCGCGTGCGACAGTCACCTGAAGGCCGCCGCCGCCTGGCGCGAGGGCTTCTACAACGATCTGGTGGTGGAATACCGGGGCCTGAAGTCAGACAACAACATACGCGCCGACACCAGCGTGGAAAAACTCGCGAAGCTCAAGCCCAGCTTCGCCGCCGACGGCACACTGACCGCCGGCAACAGCACCCCGCTCACCGATGGCGCGAGTGCGGTGCTGCTGGCGACGCCGGAATGGGCTGCGGCGCGCAACCTCCCGGTGCAGGCTTACCTGCGGCACGGCAAGGTGTGGGCGGTCGACTTTGTCAGCGGCAAGGAGGGCCTGCTGATGGCGCCCGCCTACGCGGTGCCGGCGATGCTCAAGGATGCGGGACTGACGCTGCAGGACTTCGACTACTACGAAATCCACGAGGCGTTCGCCGCGCAGGTGCTATGCACCCTGAAGGCGTGGGAGTCGCCCGAGTATTGCCGCGGTACGCTCGGACTTCCCGCAGCGCTCGGCAGCATTGATCGCAGCAAACTCAACGTCAAAGGCGGCAGCGTCGCTATCGGACATCCGTTCGCCGCCACCGGCACGCGCATTGTCGGCACGCTCGCGAAGTTACTCGCCAACAACGCGGGCGCGCGGCGCGGCCTGATCTCGGTGTGCGCCGCCGGCGGCATGGGCGTGACGGCGATCCTGGAGCGCTGAGCGTCAGCGGCGGCGCCATGAACCCATTGCCTCCATCCAGTGCGGCGCGCACCGGCTTCGCGACTTTTCGCGAGTTCTATCCTTATTACCTGCAGCAGCATTGCAACCCCATCTCGCGGCGACTGCACGTCGCGGGGACGCTGCTGGCGATCGCGTTTGCGGTCGCGGCATTGCTGAGCGGGCGCTGGCTGGTGTTGCTGGCGGTGCCGATTGCCGGCTACGGGCCCGCCTGGGCCGGGCACTTCCTGTTCGAGCACAACTCGCCGGCCACCTTCACCAACCCCTTCTACAGCCTGCGCGGCGATCTGACCCTGCTGGGCGAGGTGCTCTCAGGTCGCAGGCGCTGGTAGCGCGCACGACAACGCGAGCGCGCCCATGAGCCATCCTGCGATCGACCGCGTTTTCGAGCGCCGCCTCGCCGCCCTCGTCAATGGCGGCGCGCCGCAGCTGCTGCAGGGCGGCGCCAAGGGCGTGGAGAAGGAGTCGCTGCGCGTGCTGCCGGCGGGCGGGCTTGCGAGCACCGCGCACCCGCTGGCGCTCGGCTCCGCGCTCACCAACGAGCACATCACCACCGACTACTCCGAAGCGCTGATCGAGCTGGTCACGCCGCCGTTCACGCACAGCTGGGAGTTGCTGCAATACCTGCTCGACCTGCATCAGTTCGTGTATCGGCACCTGGGCGAGGAGCTCCTGTGGGCGACCAGCATGCCGTGCGCCATCAAGCGCGACGAGGACATTCCGCTGGCGAGGTATGGCGAGTCGCACGTCGGGCGCATGAAAACCGTGTATCGCAACGGCCTGGGGCTGCGCTACGGGCGCATGATGCAGGCGATTTCGGGTGTGCATTTCAACTACTCATTCCCGTTGCCGTTCTGGGAAGCGTACGCCGCGACGCGCGCCTCGCACCGGCACGACGCGGCCTTCATCTCCGCGAGCTACTTCGAGCTGCTGCGCAACTACCGGCGCCACGGCTGGCTGGTGCTGTACCTGTTCGGCGTGTCGCCGGTGGTGTGCAAGTCATTCCTGCGCGGCCGGGATGTCACGCTCGCGGACCTGACTCCCGGCACCGCCTACGAGCCTTACGCCACCAGTCTGCGCATGAGCGACGTCGGCTACCGCAACCGCAACCAGGCGGGACTCGCGGTGTCGGTGAACAGTCTCGATGAGTACATTCGCGATCTGTCGCGCGCCATCAGCACACCGCACCCGCCGTACGAGGCGCTGGGGGTCAAGGTGAACGGCGAGTACCGCCAGCTGAACGCCAACATCCTGCAGATCGAGAATGAATACTACAGTTTCATAAGGCCCAAGCGCGTGGCGCGCTCCGGCGAGCGCCCCACCAAGGCGCTGCAGCGCGCGGGTGTCGAATACGTGGAAGTGCGCGCGCTGGATGTCAGCGCCTTCGACCCGGTGGGCGTGAACCAGAACAAGCTGCGCTTCCTCGAGGCGTTCCTCGCGCTGTGCCTGCTGAAGGACAGCCCGCCGATCGACGACAGTGAGCAGGGCCGGCTCGATGCCAACCACGTGACGGTCGCTCGCCGTGGACGCGAACCCGGACTCACGCTGTGGCGCGACGGGCGCGACGCCCCCATGCAGGCCTGGGCGAGCGAACTGCTCGACTCGATGGCGGGGATCTGCGAAATCCTGGACCGGGGAGATGCGACCCGGCCCTACACCCAGGCCCTGGGACTACAGGCGGCAAAGGTCGCGGACCCGGCCCGCACGCCCTCGGCGCGCCTCCTGGCTGAGCTCAGCGGCGGCGAGTCCTTTTTCGACCTGGCGCTGCGCATGTCCGCGGAGCACAAGGCGTATTTCCTGGAGCTGTACCCGCCGAACGAGGAGCGGCTCAAGGAATTCGCGACCGAGGCACAGGAGTCACTGCGCGCGCAGCGCGCCATCGAGGCGGGCGACCGCGGGACGTTCGAGGCGTATTTGCAGCGCTATTTCGCTTAGAAACCTGTCGCGTGTCCGCAACCGTTCAGCTGCCGTTAACCTTAACATAATCAGACACTTTGACATTAGCTTTTGACAGTGTGACGCACTAGACTTTATTGCCAGCGTCGCTTCTATGGAAGGGAGTGGCGGGCAAGAGGACGACACTAACGTCCACCACTGTGCAGGAGCGCATTCGATGAAGAGCAAGGGAGCGCAGGAATTTCCCAACGACCGCCGCGCGAGCGCGGCTGCCAACGAAGAATTCAGCGGTGCCGTCAACGCGCTGCGCGGCAATGCGCAGACGCAGTCGGGTTGGGATCCCTACGAGGTGTGGCTCACGCGCGTGAAGGCGGCGGCGCTTCGCAAGCGGGAACAACAGCGCGATCCCCTCGGCCAGAGTTAGACTTGCGAGCATAAGGGCCGGCAATCCGCACGGCCTGCGGATACGAAAACAACGTGTCGACAGGCGTTCGCCTAAGGCCGCGGCGACTGCGGTTGCGATTTCCCGATGCGGAGGTGGAGCGCCACTTCCTGATCAGTTACCGCGCCGCGGCGCGCCCCTGGATCCGCATGAGCATCCTGGTCGCGCTCTCGACGGTGCTCGGCTTTGCGATCATCGATCACTGGTTGCTGGTCGGAGCGCGCCTGGCGCGCCCCGACGTATGGCGTTTCGGGCTGCAGTTGCCGCTGGTACTGATCATGCTGGGCCTCACCGGCGCGCGCCTCTACCCGCGCTGGTATCAGCCCGCGATCCAGCTCGCCGCCCCCCTGTTCGGCGTTGGCAGCGTGTTCATCGCGGTGGACGCAACCCCGGCGCAGTTGCCGCTGGTGGCGGCGCGCCTGCTGCTCGCGGCCTTCTTCTTCTACTTCATGCTGGGCCTGTCGTTCAAGGCGGCGCTGCGCACCAACCTGCTGCTGATCGCCGCCTATGCCACCGCGGCGCTGCTGGGGAAGATCGCGCCGACCGTGGCTGCCTATTCGTTGTTCGTGCTCTTCTGCGCCAACCTCATCGGCGGCGCTGGCTGTTACGCGCTCGAGTACGCGAACCGCGTGGCGTTCCTCGAGCGCCGGCGTCTTGCGGAAGTTGCCGCCCATGACGGGCTCACGGGCCTGCTCAACCGCGCGGCGCTCGAAGAACAGGCGCGGAGCCTGTGGCAACACGCACGCGTCAGCGGCCTGCCGGTGTCGGTGATGCTGATGGATATCGACCACTTCAAGGCCTACAACGATCACTATGGCCACCCCGCGGGCGACCGTTGTCTCAAGGAGGTGGCCGCGGCTATTGCCGGTGCGGCGCGCCGGCGGCCGCTGGATCTGGTGGCCCGTTACGGCGGCGAAGAGATCATCGCCATCCTGGTTGGCTCCGATCGCGCCGAGGCCACGGAGGCCGCCGCCAACGTACTGCGCGCCGTGACGGACCTCGGCATCGCTCACGCTGGCGCGGGCGCGCGCTCCTGCCTGACGGTGAGCGTCGGGGTCACCACCGTGGCGGCCGGCGGCAAGTACGCGCACGAGGATGCCGTGCTGCGGGCCGATGTCGCGTTGTATTCCGCCAAGCGGCGTGGCCGCAACGCCTGGTGGTATCACAGCGAAGCGGACGAGGGCGGCGGCGCGCGCGACATGGCCGCGGATGCCGCCGCCGCGGGGCTGCTGCACGACGCGATCTGAGCGCAGCTGAGCAGGCACCCGCGCCGGTCCGCGCGCCGCGTCAATACCCCACCCGGGGCACACCAAGCGTACGTGCAGCTCACTTGCGCTCCCGGGCGTGACCCCCGATCCTTCCGGGCATGAACGCGCTGTCCGTCAGAGGGCTTACCAAGATTTACCGCAACGGCGTCCAGGCGCTGCAGGGCGTGGATCTGGATGTCGAGCGGGGGGATTTCTTCGCGCTCTTAGGTCCCAACGGCGCCGGCAAGACCACCCTCATCGGCGTCATCACCTCACTCGTCAACAAGACGGCGGGCGAGGCGCGGGTGTTCGGGCACGACATCGACCGCGAGCTCGAGGCGGCCAAGGCCTGCATCGGCGTGGTGCCGCAGGAGCTGAACTTCAACATGTTCGAATCGCCGTTCACGATCTGCGTGAACCAGGCGGGCTTCTATGGCATCCCGCGCCCGGTCGCGCGGGAGCGCGCGCAGAAGTACCTGAAGCAGCTGCAGCTGTGGGACAAGCGCGGCGGAATTTCGCGCGGCCTGTCCGGCGGCATGAAGCGGCGCCTCATGATCGCCCGCGCCCTGATGCACGAGCCGCGCCTGCTGATTCTCGATGAGCCCACGGCCGGGGTCGATATCGAAATCCGCCGCTCCATGTGGGATTTTCTGCGCGAGATCAACGAGCGCGGCACCACCATCATCCTCACGACCCACTACCTGGAGGAAGCCGAGACGCTGTGCCGCAACATCGCCATTATCAACGGCGGGCGCATCGTCGCGCGCGATCGCATGAGCAGTCTCTTGCGGCAGCTGCACTTCGAGACCTTCGTGCTCAATCTGCGCGACTCACTGGCAAAGGCGCCCACGCTCGAGGGTTACGCGCTGCGGCTGGTGGATGACCACACGCTGGAAGTCGAAATTTCCAAGGACGAGAACCTCAACGAAATCTTCGCGCGCCTGTCCGCGCTCGGCATCGAAGTCCTGAGCATGCGCAACAAGGTGAATCGCCTCGAAGAGATATTCATGCGCCTCGTCGAGGGGCGCAGCGGCGCGGCGGAGGGCACGCGCGCCGACGGCAGCGTGGCGCGCACCACCCCCGGGCCCGCCCCACCCACGGCGGCGGAAGTTGTGCGATGAGCGCCGTGATCGAATCCGCCCCGCCGCCGGTAAGTTTGAACGTGGTGCGCTGGATCGGCTTCAAGACCATCGTCATCCGTGAATACGGGCGCATCATCCGCATCTGGGGTCAGACCATCGTGCCGTCCGTGGTCACCGCGGTGCTGTATTTTGCCATCTTCGGCAGCCTCATCGGCCGGCGCGTCGGGGTCATGGGCGGCTTCGACTACAAGCAGTTCATCGCGCCCGGCCTCATCATGATGTCGGTAATCACCAACTCCTATGGCAACGTCGTGGCCTCGTTCTTCGGCGCCAAGTTCGGCAAGCACGTGGAGGAACTGCTGGTCTCGCCGCTGCCAAACTGGGTGATCGTCGGCGGCTACGCCTGTGGGGGGATCGTGCGCGGCATGCTGGTGGGACTGGCGGTGACCATCGTGTCGCTGGTGTTCACGCACCTGCACGTGCAGCACCCGCTGGTCATCGTATCGGCGCTGCTGCTGACCTCGCTTACCTTCGCGCTCGGCGGATTTCTCAACGCCCTGTTTGCGAAGAACTTCGACCAGGTGAACTGGATTCCCGCTTTCGTGCTGACGCCACTTACCTATTTCGGCGGCGTGTTCTATTCGATCACCCTGCTGCCGGAGTGGGCGCGCACCTTGAGCTTCGCGAACCCGATCCTCTACATGGTCAACGCCTTTCGTTTTGGGTTCCTCGGGGTATCGGACGTCGATGTCGCGGTCGCCTTCGCGCTGATGTTGGCGGCGGCGATCGTACTGTTCACCACCGCCGTCATGCTCATGAACCGGGGCGTGGGAATCAGGGAGTGAAGGCGGCCAGCCACCCCAGGAAATCATGCTCGACGCGGTAGCAGGCTCGTGCCGGTAGGCAAGATGCATGATTTCCCGGGGACCCCGGCCGTCGCGCTGGTGAGCGCGCGCGCCGCGCGCGCACTGGATGAGGATCTGCCGCCGCTCCTGGCGGCATTCAAGGCTGCCGGCGCGCAGTGCGAAATCGCCGACTGGGACGACCCGCACATCGAGTGGGCGCGCTTCGATGTGGCGCTGCTGCGCTCCACCTGGGACTACACCGAGCGCCTGGCGGAGTTTCTCAACTGGGTGGCGCGCACCGCGGCGCGCACGCGACTCATGAATCCTGCACCGGTGGTGCGCTGGAACGCCGACAAGCATTACCTGCGGGAGCTTGCGCAGCAGGGATTGCCTGTGGTCGCGAGCAGCTTCGCGGAGCCTGGCTCGGATGCGGCGGCGGTGCTGGCGCAGTTCCTCGCGCGCGAGGCGTGCGCCGAGTTCGTGGTGAAGCCGGCGGTGGGCGCCGGCTCGCGCGACACGCGCCGCCATGCGCGGGCGGCGACGCCGGAAGCGCTGGCGCACATCGGCGCGCTCCTCGGCGCGCAGCGCAGCGTGCTGCTGCAGCCGTACCTGCCCGCGATCGACGCCCATGGCGAGACCGCGCTCATTTTCATCGCCGGGCGTTTCAGCCACGCGATCCGCAAGGGCGCGCTGCTGCCGGCGGGGGCGCCGGCCACGCGGGCGCTGTTCGCCCCCGAGCGGATCACGCCGCGTACGCCGCAAGCCGATGAGATGCAGGTTGCGCAGCGCGTGCTGGCCGCGCTGCCATGCGGCGTGCTGCCCTACGCGCGCGTCGATCTCATCCGCGATCACGCGCACGCCCCGTGCCTGCTCGAGCTCGAGCTCATCGAGCCGTCGCTGTTCTTCGCCCACGCCCCGGACAGTGCCCCGCGCCTCGCCGCGGCGGCGCTGGCAGGCGTGCATGCCTGAAGGCGCCCCGCGGCTTCGACATATGTGATGTGGCGCACACAAAATCACTCGTAACTCCTTGTAGAAACAAAACTTTCACATTTCCGTCACCGGTCTGACGCGCGCAGAACCGAGGCTAACCCGTGCCTGAAACGGTTAGTCGCAAGGGAGGTTTGAATCCCATGAAAGCGACCGGGATCAACACGGTCATCGCGCGCTTCGACGCTGCGGAGTACGGCCTGTGCCGCAGGCTGAACCGCGGCGCCTCGTTCGCAGTGCCGCGGCGGGTGTTCCAGATCGCGAGTCGTCTGGGCGACGGCCTCGTCTGGTATGCGCTCATCCTGGCGCTGCCGCTCGCCTACGGGCACGCGGCGGTGAGGCCGGCGATCGTCATGGCCCTGACGGGTGCGCTCGGTGTGCTCGTGTACGCGCTCCTGAAACGGCTGTTCGTACGCGAGCGACCGTTCATCTCGCACGCCGCGATCGAGCGTGCGGCGGCGCCGCTCGATCGTTACAGCTTCCCCTCCGGCCACACACTGCACGCCGTGTCGTTCACCTGGCAGGCGTGCGCGCATTTTCCCGAGCTCGCCTGGGTGCTGGTGCCGCTGGCGGCGCTCATCGCCGGCTCGCGCATGGTGCTCGGTCTGCACTATCCTTCAGATGTGCTGGCGGG